>Ga0187892_10000238_pt1 | contig 144512 bp, 137 predicted proteins | sample MA1701073metaG_FD_139345 | JGI IMG/M metagenome (GOLD analysis project Ga0187892, IMG submission 139345) | Bio-ooze microbial communities from a basaltic lava cave in the Kipuka Kanohina Cave System on the Island of Hawaii, USA - MA170107-3 metaG ...
AACTCTCTTTCGCTCGTCTCGAGCCATTCAAGCGCCTGCTGGAGAGCCATTGTCCTGGTTCTGACGACGTCTTCCAGATTCTCCCGGTGCAGACGATTTTCAAGCTCGAGCTTTCGGCGACGGAGTGCATTGGAAACGTCGATCATGACCTCATTCGACTCGAACGGCTTGACGATATACCCGAAGGCGCCCATGTCGAGCGCGGCATTTGCCAATACCGGGCTGTCGAGACCGGTCACCATGATGACAGCAGTGTGGGGATGCTGACAGAGGACATCGCGGACGAGATCCATCCCCGATTCCCCGGGCATGTTTACGTCGCACAATATCAACGCAAAAGCCTGCTCATCCAAGCGTGTCCTCGCTTCGCGCGCGTCGGATGCCAGGACCGTTTCATACCCGTGGGCCTGAAGCATGTATCCCAACAGCCGGCGAATCGGCTCTTCGTCGTCGACGATCAGCGTGCGCGTGAGATCAAGGAGGGCTTGCTGGTTCGATCGGTCAAGAAGCAGCGTCATGAATTGTGATCTACTGTCTATTTATGGAGTAGGAACAATGTTTAGATTCGGTGGATGTTCATGCTCGTCATGGTCTTCAAGGGTCCCGAAAGGACTGTACGCTTAGGTGCACCTTTTGTGCCAATATTTTATGAAAACACCACACATTGAGAGACTTTCGCTGGAGGCCTTCTATTTAGTCTGGAAACACAGGATGCCTGCGCTGCGACAGCATTTTCGGGAGGATGCAGTTACAACATCCGATGAAACACTGAGCAATTACACCTGTTGATTACGTGTGTATCTGTACAGATTTAGTCGGTTGTGCCGTGTACTTTTGTACAAAGTCCATAGATAGAAACGGTCAAGAGCCCGATTTGTTTCAATGCCTCACGAACTCTGTCGCCATGCCTTGCTTCGAAGAGTCAAATTGGAGGAACGGATGGTCATCGTGAAATGCAGGTGATATTTGATGTAGTAAACGCTCCGTCTAGGCCCTGGTATTTATGCGATGGCTGATAGAGATCCTCGACGGGTTTCATTGCGCTTTTGGAGGCCCTTTACTATAATGCGCGACATCACAAACAGGAGTCATGAATGAGTAATGTTGCAGGACTGTTGCGTGCCGATGGACGACGAAACGATCAACTTCGTCCTGTCAAAGTTACCCGGAACTTCATTAAACATGCCGAAGGGTCTGTTTTGATTGAAATGGGCGACACGAAAGTCATTTGTACAGCGTCGGTTGAGGAGAAGGTGCCTCCATTTCTGAAGGGAAAAGGCCAAGGGTGGGTGACGGCGGAGTATTCGATGCTTCCCCGTTCGACCCATGAGCGTTCCCCGCGTGAAGCAGTGAAAGGGAAGCAGGGCGGCAGGACATTGGAGATCCAACGCCTTGTAGGGCGAGCGCTGCGTGCGGTGACCGATATGAGTCTCATGGGAGAACGGTCGATCTGGCTTGATTGTGATGTCATACAGGCCGACGGAGGGACCAGAACGGCTTCTATTACAGGGGCCTTTGTCGCCCTGGCCGACGCATTCACAGTACTCAAGAAACGAGGTCTGATCACAAAACGGCCTTTGACGGACTATCTTGCCGCCATTAGCGTAGGAAAAGTCGGGGGAGAGATCCTCGTTGACCTAGCCTACATTGAAGACTCAATGGCCGATGTCGACATGAACGTGGTCATGACGGGCGAAGGGCGGTATGTCGAAGTGCAAGGTACTGCGGAGCGGACCCCCTTTGCCAAACAAGAAATGGACGAATTCATGGCGATGGGATGGAGCGGGATTCAGACGCTCACGGCATTGCAGAGGGATCTGATCGGAGAATTGGAGTAGGGCTGAAACAATGATTCGGGAGTTGGTGCTCGCGACTCGTAATCGACACAAGGCTGGAGAGCTCATTGCGCTTCTGGGTAATCTGAACATCGCGATTCGTACAATCGACGAATTTCCGGGTGCTCCGGACGTAGTTGAAGACGGGGACACCTGCGAGGCCAACGCAGTAAAGAAAGCACAGGCCATTGTCGAATTCACAGGCCTGCCGACTGTCGCCGACGATACGGGACTGGAGGTAGATGCGCTCGGTGGGCGTCCCGGTATTTTTGCGGCCCGCTACGCCGGGGAACACGCAACATACGAAGACAACTGCCGAAAACTGTTACAGGAGTTGACGGGCGTTCCCCGTGAACGACGAACCGCGCGGTTTCTCACCGTCGCAGCCATAGCACTCCCTTCGGATGGAATACGAGTAGCACAGGGGGTCTTGAACGGCGTAATTGCAGAAGAAATGAGTGGGACACTAGGATTCGGATATGATCCTGTATTCTTGGTTCCAGAATTAGGAAAGACCTTGGCTCAGATGTCGGCGGATCAAAAGAACATGATCAGCCATCGCGCCAAAGCATTTGGAGAGGTACAGAAAATTCTTAAAGTGCTGAGTTCTGAGTGCTCAGTGCTGAGTGGCTGAATTGACCCAGGACTCGTTTCTCAGCACCATGGGAATGTCGGGGCGTAGCGCAGCCCGGTAGCGCGCCTGCTTTGGGAGCAGGATGTCGGAGGTTCAAATCCTCTCGCCCCGACCAAACCAAGCTTGCTCGAGCCGCCAGCTCTTCGTCGCTTTATCGTAATTGCTGCCGGCGGATACACACCTTCAGTGTTGAGCGCCCGTAGCTCAGTTGGATAGAGCATCAGCCTTCTAAGCTGAGGGTCGCTGGTTCGATTCCAGCCGGGCGCACCACTAGAGCCATTTACAGCCATCATCATTCTGGAATGGCGGCAGTGTAGAACCTGCGTAGAAGACTGGCGCAGGGTTTTTGCATTTCTCACCCAAGATGCACCATGTCCTTCAGTCTCAACCTTCCGACAGCAGACTCAATAGTCTAGGGCGGTTTTATGGAGATGCTTGTGACGGGAGGGAATCTCCGCAATTGGCCTGACCTGGAAGCGAACAAGGCGGAAGAATCATCGAACTTGGACTACGAAGTGCCATTCATAGTACCAGGATGGTACTTCTCAATAGGTGCGAGTCGAATTCCAAACCATGGTCACGAATAGGGGATGTCGAATTGATTCGCCTCCTGTGAATGTACCTACTGAGCGGGCCTCGCGGTCGGGACGACTGTCACTCATTTCTTTGTCGGCTTCCACTCCCGCACCCGTTTTTTGGCGTCGGCAATTTGTGCGGCAGTCATGTGGTCAGCAATCTCATCTCGGTTCTCCAGAGCGAGATCCCGCCACTCGTCATCCGTCGGATGGGCTGCCGCAAGGCTATACCACATGTAGGCCAGCACATCATTCTGCGACACGCCGTGCCCGAATTCATACAACCCTCCGAGATTGTTCTGCGCCCCTGCGTGCCCCTGTGCAGCGGCTTTCTCGTACCACAGCCGGGCCATGGCAAAATCTTGCGCGACACCTTTCTGAAAGTCATACAGTAACCCGATGTAGTACTGTGCGCCGGCGTGTCCTTGTTCCGCGAGCGGGCGCCATTCGCGCAAGGCTGTCGCATAGTCTGCGCGGTGAAAGGCGTTGACGCCCGCCTCATAGTCCGCCCATGTGGGGGTAGCGAGACCGACGATCGAGAGCAGAAGCGCGGAAGTGACACGGGTAAATGCCATGGAGGCCTCGCGAGGAGATCCATTTTATGGGGGTGGAGATCAAACTACAAGACGAGGCTCCTCAAGCCGCTACCGGGGCGGCGGCCTCGGGCCTGCTCGATAGCCAGCCGCAAATTACGGGGATAGCCTGCGCTTGGGTTCGCCCGCTCGCCTCGGATTTCTTCAGGCACCACGTCCGGCTATGCGTGGCACAATCGTAACAACTCCCGGTTCGTCTCCTCGGCTATACCGTCGGTGTCGCCGCACATCGAGAACAGTCGCAGCGAGTATAGGACGATCTGCAAATCGGAATCTCCGGCATAGGATGTTCATGTGCCTCAGAAAATTTTCGATTCCGAGCAGCCTGCCAGGGCTTCTTGACAGGCTAGGGAAATGCTGTGTTAAGGTGAATTTAAAAGATTTCCTACAGGCTTTTTCGGCAGTGAATTCTAACCATGAAGGGGAGACAAAGATGATAAGCAAATTCTTCCGCAGTGCCCTCATACTGGTTGCGCTTGGATCGTTCATTAGTGCACCCATGTTATATGCCCAGCCATCCCCAGCCGGTAACGTCCAGGACGCCATCACGCACGCGAAGGAAGCGGTGGCCCATGGCAAAGAGGGTCATGCTGACGCGCTCGTGACACATGCGGAAAAGTCTCGGAACCATGCTGAGAGGGGAGGCAAGAACCCGCATTTGACCGAAGCGATTAAGCATATGAATGAAGCCATTGAGCATGGTAAAGCGGGCCACGCTGACGTCGCCACGGAACATGCTGAAGCTGCTCTCTCGCATCTGAATGAAGTAAAATTCTGACGCAAGTAAACTAAGGTATCAACGTCTGCCGCGGAAGTGGGTTTGTACGCACGGGCAGGGGAGAACAACCCCTGCCCGTTTCTGTGTGAAGAGACATGCGAACGATAGTGCGCGGGTGGTGCCCTGTAGAAGATGAATCGGCCACCGTTCCGGATCGGTGCCGGCCTGATATCTAAACGAAATCTTCAATTCATGGTGAGTGAATTGTTCTGTCGGGCATCGATCTGGAGGGGCAGCTTCCCCTGACATAGCTGGCAGAAGACGCTCGCAAGACTGAACACTACTATGGTCCTAAACGTCGACCCCAAGAGGGGCCCGTGTCCGGCATAGCTGCGTGATCTGCTGCTGCACACCCGGACGTATCTTGGTGAATGCCAGGCCGAATTCCTGAGGTCGGCTCCAGCACACCGTGGCGCCGTCTATGGTGAACGGATTCCCAGCATCCTGCGAGAAGATACAACACTCCAACTCTGCTCCCACAGGGACGGCCACCAGACTCATGACGCGACAGCCTCCGAGAGAGAGATCTTGCAGCTCTCCTTCACCAGCCACCCGCTGACTCTTCGAGGAAAAGTGGCTCTGCAATCGGACTGCCACGCGAACGTGCCGACGCGTGTTTTTTTTGCGGTCTCTAGATGTCGATGGACTGCATCGCGTAGGGGCGATCTCTCGCTGGCGGCTCACGTCTTGGAAGCCGGTGCTCCGGCTTCCCTCCAATCGTTCGGGTCCTAGCCTGTCCGCGTATTGGCCGAACGATCTCCAAGCCTGCCCCAACAGATTCAGTACTTGAGGCGTGAGTTGTTCACCCAGTCGGAGCATGTCTCCGACGACGGACCGGGAGGCCGATTGACGACGACGGGGGAGCGAGCCACGTCCCCCTGCGAGCAGGTGCTTAATCCGCTGCGTCACATCCAGGAACCCAGGGATCTCTTTCCTGGCCCAACCATAGGCTTCTAGCGCTTCCGCGTGGCGGCCAAGGGACTCCAACGTCTGTCCAAGGGAATACAAAATGTGCGCTCTTTCTTTGGAAGAAAATGTATCCACTTCCAGAGCTTGACGGAAGGCCTCAACCGCATCGTCGTAGCGCCCCGTCGCCCGTAAGCAAAGAGCGATTTGCACGTATGCGTTTCCGGCATACGACGGGTTAGTGGCCGCGAGTTGAAACTCTTCGCGGGCCTGATCGAACATGCGCGCGAGCTTGAGCGCCCGGCCGCGCTCATAGTGATCGTGTGCGGATGCCAGTGATTCCATGTGTCACTCCTCCTAGGCGTCAATGGAGCACCGGAGACAAATTCCGGCCTAGGGGGAGAGGAGCAAGAATAAAACCCTGTGACCGATGTAACCCGGACCCACAAATCAAGCAGTTACCTCGCCCACTCGATGCTCGACCGGATGGAAGACTCGGGAGGCTGGCCAGAAAAGTACACGACAGGTGGAGGTTGCCGGCTCCGGGTGAAAGAAATGCCGAATCTGCCTCAAGGCGTATTGGTCAAAGGTCTCCCGGTGACGGTCGGCTGAGCTGGCATACCGGTTACGGAGTGTGAAAGAATAGTGCCCGGGGATACGTGGGGCGAGGTGAGGAGGGTCGACTCTGCCGTAGTCTGCACACGCAAGGTTTTCAACTTTCGATTTGTCGTTCGGTCGGAGCCAACTTCTAACTGGGGCTCGCTGGTTCGATTCCAGCCGGGCACACCAGAGGGTTATCTGCCATGCGCCGGTTGCTTCGCCCCCCTCAACTCGCGATCTTTGCACTGGGTTTGGTGATCCTCTACGCGCTCGTTGGATTTATCCTCGTTCCTCATCTGATTAAAGTCTACGCAATCCCTGCTGTCGCCGAAAAAATCAAGCGTCCGGTACTGGTCAAAGAGGTGGGGTTGAACCCCTTTGTCCTTTCGCTTCGAATGACGGGCCTGGAGATTCGAGAGCCGGATCAGTCTGCTTTGCTGGGGTTTGAGGAGTTGTTTGTCAATCTCCAGGCGAGTTCGTTCCTTCGCCGGGTCGTTGTATTCGATACGATTCGGCTCAAGATGCCGTATGTCTCCGCGCGCGTTTTCAAGGACGGACGCGTGAATTTGGCAGAACTTGTGCCTCAAGAGGACGGATCTCAACCGGCGCCGTCTTCTCAGGACGGGAGACATCAAGATGGGATGCCCGCCGTCGAAATCGGAGAATTTGAAATCGCGCAAGGGGTTGTCGAGTTTCGTGATGAATCGAAGCCCAGACCCTACGCGCTTGATATTGTCCCGATTCACATTGTGCTCAAGAATTTCCATACGAAGCCGGGAGGCGACAATTCATATGCGTTCACAGCGGAGTTGGATAAGGGCGAAACTCTTTCCTGGGCTGGTACAGTTTCGCTAGAACCGATCCAATCTTCCGGCAAGTTTTCCCTCTCCGGAGTAAAGCTTCCCAACCTGTGGCAGTACCTTCATGATCGATTCCGTTTCGACATCATCGATGGTACGGTCACGGCCGACGCCAGGTACTCGCTTGATGCCGCTGCGACTCCGGTCAAACTTAAGATTTCAGAGGCCAACCTCCAGATTGACAAGTTCGCCGTCAGAGAAGATGGGACGCTTGACCCGGTAATCACGATACCGGCATTGAATGTCAAGGGTGTCGATGTAGATCTCGAGAGACACGACGTCACGGTTGAGAGTGTGGCAGTTGAGCGTGCTTCGTTCACTGCCTGGTTGAATCCGGACGGCACAGTGAATTATCAACAGATGTTTACCTCGATAGACTCCGTTGAGTCTCCGCCTGGTACCGGCGGCTCTTCGCCGGAACCCAAAGGTGAAGAGCCGTGGGCCGTTTTAATCAAGGAGATTACGCTGAAGGACCATTCGATCGATTTTGACGATCGCTCTTTGCCGACGCCGGCCCACGTCGAGGTAAGGGCTTTGACCTTCAAGACCCACGATGTCCGAATCCCGATCAAACAAGCCTTGCCGATTGAGGTGGCGATGCAGTTGAATGAAACGGGAGTGATCCGTGCGGGCGGTTCGGTGCTGCCCAACCCGCTTCGAGCCGATCTCGCTCTCACACTCAAAGGCATTGCAATCAGACCGTTTCAATCATATCTGGAGAAATTTTCGCGTATTGATGTGCAGTCCGGTGCCGTCAATCTGGACGGGACGGTACATCTTGCTGCCGAACATCCGAACGGTCCGTTTATGTCGTATGATGGCAACGTCAGTGTTGAGGCATTGAGCATAGCCGACCGGGACCAGGGCAACGAAGTCGCCTCGCTGCATGCACTGTCCCTCGGCAAAGTTCGTGTGACCGTCGATCCTACGACTGCGTCGATTCAAGAGGTAGGCCTTCAGCAGCCTACGGTGCATCTTGTCGTCGAGCCGGACGGAAGATTGAATCTAGCAAAGCTAGCGGTCGCGTCGCCGGCATCGACCTCCGATGGCGAAAAGACTTCGGAGGCTCAGCGAGCCAAGAGCCCACCTGTGCCGGTGACAATCGGTGTGGTGAAACTCGCGAAAGCTGCAGCGACGTTTGAGGATTATTCAGTACAACCATCTGTCCATACAGCTCTGTCCGATCTGACCGGTACGATCAAGGGACTGTCGTCGAAGGAACTGGCCAGGGCAGACGTTCACCTTACCGGTCGAGTGGGGAAGGTGGCGCAACTCAAGGTCGCCGGGGTTATCAATCCACTGACCGAGGACGCATTTACGGATCTCACCATCACTCTTGGAGGCATGGATCTTACCGCGCAAGGGCCTTACAGCGGCAAGTATGTGGGGTATGGATTATCGAAGGGGAAACTCTCAATCGATTTAAAGTATAAAGTGTCCAAGAAACAACTTGAAGCAGAAAACAAAATAGCGGTCGACCAGCTGACATTCGGGGACAAGGTCGACAGTCCAGATGCGGTGTCTCTGCCCGTCAAGCTAGCGCTGGCGCTGCTCACAGACCGTAATGGGCGTATCGATATCGATTTGCCTATTCGTGGTGATCTTAAGGACCCAGACTTTAAGTACGGCAGGGTGGTAGTCTCAGCGTTACTCAATCTGCTCACAAAAATTGTCGCGTCGCCGTTTACACTGATGAGCAAACTTATTCCTGGGGGTGGTGACGGAGAGGATTTGCAGTTCATTGAGTTTGCTCCCGGCAGTGCGACAGCGACCGATGGGGAGCTGAAGAAACTCGAAGTTCTGGCGAAAGGGCTTGAGGAACGGCCCGGACTCAGGCTCGACATCACCGGGACATCCGATCCCACGTTGGATCGTGCTGCAATCGGATTACGCAAACTAAAAGTATTACTGAGCGCCATGCGACAACGCGAACGTCGCCAGGCTTCCTCCAAATCGGAGGAGTTGTCGAGTGAAGACGAGGCGCGCTTGGTGACCGAACTCTATGAGAAGCAGTGGGCGCAAATCGAAAAATCTACGCCGTCGAACATGACGGAGGCGGCACCGGCACCTCCGACGGTCATGGAAATGAAGCAGCGGCTGGCTGCGGCCATTCCAGTCGATGAACCGGAGCTGCGCGCCTTGGCGCGTGAGCGGGCTGAACAGGTGCGCGACCAGTTGATTGAAGGAGGGAGACTGGCAGGGGAACGAGTATTCCTTCAGGAAACCGATCAGACTGTGTCCGGGAACGACCAGGTAAGGAGCCGCCTCACGATCACGGCCGAATCATAAAGAATGTGAGAAAGGCGAGAAAAGCGAGACGGGCGAATCGCTCTTGCACTTCGTCAGGGAAAGACAGTATCGTATTCGGAGCAGAGAAGTTAACTGATTGGCTTGATCAAAGGGAGGGTACCATGGCACTACGGCTAGGCGATGAAGCGCCAAATTTTACAGCAGAAACTACCGAAGGGACCATCAACTTTCACGAATGGTTGGGTGGCGGGTGGGGGATTCTTTTTTCGCACCCGAAGGACTACACGCCGGTCTGCACGACTGAGTTGGGAACGGTTGCCAAGATTACGACAGATTTCAAGAAGCGGGGGGTGAAAGTCATTGCAGTCAGCGTCGATCCGCTGGATTCCCATAAGGGGTGGATCAACGATATCAATGAAACACAAAAGACGACGATGAATTATCCGATTATCGCCGATCCAGACAAGAAGGTGGCGACCCTGTACGACATGATTCATCCGAACGCGATGGATAATATGACGGTGCGGTCGGTATTCGTCATCGGCCCGGATAAAAAGGTGAAGCTGACATTAACCTATCCTGCTTCATGTGGCAGGAATTTCGACGAACTATTGCGAGTCGTCGACTCCCTCCAGTTGACATCAAAGTTCAAAGTGGCCACACCGGCCAACTGGAAGGACGGGGAGGATTGCATCATTACCCCGGCTGTGAATGACGCGGAAGCGAAGACGCTCTTCCCCAAGGGTTTCACGACTGTGAAACCCTATCTGCGTTATACCCCGCAACCCAACAAGTAACCATCGGTTGAAATAACATTGAGGGCGGGAGTTGCCTTGTGCCTCTCCCGCCTTCCTTGTTTTCGGATGACCCTACCTACCCACTAATAAGGGGTAATTCGCTGGAGGGTTGCCGGACAGTCTTTTGGAGCATCCTGTTGCCGGGTTTCTCTTACTGCAGGCATACATGTCTTGATCGGGTCGGATATTGAGGCAATCGTTTACTCCTTTGCGGTCCAGCCAAGGACGATAACCGCCATACCAAGCAGAGAGATTCCGGCTCCAGTCCAGTCGAAGACGGAGAGCTTCTCGCCGTCCACTATCTTCAGCCAGACAAGGGCCGCTGCCACGTATACACCGCCATAGGCAGCATACACCCGTCCGCTGGCGGTTGGATGAAGAGTCAGAAGCCAGACAAAGGCAGCGAGGCTGAGTGCTGCCGGAATCAGGAGCCAGATCGATCCGTCCTTGCGAAGCCAGAGGTACGGGAGAAAGCAGCCGACGATTTCGGCGAGAGCTGTGAGGACGAAGAGCCCGGCAGTCTGAATCAAACTCATAGGTGGATCCTCCTTTATACGAGCAGCAGCCCGGCAGCGCGAATCTTTTTCCAGGAAGGAGTACCGAGAAAGAGTTCGAACTCCCGCGCAGTCCCTGGAAATGTGGTTGTTGTTTCCTTGAGGAAAGGGTAGGAGCGTGATGATCTACTTTGAGGGGTTGATTGTCGAATCAGGCTGTCGAGCCACTGGGCCTCCCGCTTGGAGATCGTGACCGTTTGATCGCTGATATGCCCCGGCAGAATGAGTCGCGTGTGCTTTCCCACAGACTCACAAACCGGTTGCCCTCCGAGCCAGATGAACCGCCGTTCTGCCCGTGGGTCATCTTGCGCGACTCGATCCTTGAGCAGACGACGCACCCATGCGGGAGAGACTTGAGGTTTCGGCATGGGATGGTCGAACCACCGGCGAACATCGAAGAGAATCCCTCGTCTTTCGATGTAATTGAGCATCGACCGCCGTAGTCCCTCACCGACCCATTCCGGTGTCGTGCCCAGCTCATCTTTGTGTAGGAGGTCATTCTCCGCGAAACCTTGAAACTCCGGCCCGAGGATCCGCAATCCGTGGGCGGCAGGCTTGAGCCCGATCGGACTGTGGGCCGTAGCGGTGAAGCGATGCCAAAAGGCGGATTGAATCAGATCTGCGGCGAATAATTGTCGAACCCGTTCAAGGGAGTCCACCGTTTCCTGCATGGTCTGTGAGGGGCAACCGTACATGAGGTAAGCATGGACAAGAATGCCTGCATCCTTGAAAGCCGCTGCCACGAGTGCGGTCTGATCGACGGTAATCCCTTTCTTGATTTTCTCCAGCAGGCGATCCGACGCCGCTTCGAGTCCAGCTGTCACCGCGATGCAACCGGAGGCTGCCAGAAGTCGGCACAGGTCCGGCGAGAACGTTTCCTCAAAACGGATGTTTCCCCACCAGGAAATGGTGACCCCTCGCTCCAGTAGCGCCAAGGCGAGCGATTTCAATGCAGCGGGAGGAGCAGCCTCATCGACAAAATGGAACCCTCGGCGGCCTGTCTCGGCGATCAGTTGCTCGATCTGCTGGAGAAGCCGATCGATCGGTGTCATTTCGTATCGACTGATGTAGTTGAGTCCGACGTCGCAAAACGTGCACTGCTTCCAATAGCAGCCGTGAGCCACAGTAAGTTTGTTCCAATGGCCTTCCGACCAGAGACGATGCATCGGATTCGTGCTGTCCAAGATCGTGAGATACCGCCCCAACGCCAGGCCGCTATAGGTCGGACAACCGACCTCGTCCATACTGAAATCCTGATCACACGGATCATTCGCAAAGACCACTCGATCCGCATCTCGATAGAACGTCCGGCAGAGTTGCTTGTGCGGTGTGGTGCCTGCCAGATGTTCGATCAACGAGAGTAGCGGCCGTTCTCCGTCGTCGAGGGTGACATAGTCGACGTAGTCGAACACGCGAGGGTCTGAGAGGCGACGCAGTTCCGTGTTGGCATACCCGCCGCCAAGGGCCACGACGATATCGGATCGTCGGCTCTTGATTGAGTGGGCAATACGGAATGCGCCGTAGAGATTTCCGGGAAAGGGCACGGTCAAACCGACAAGCGAGGGGTTGATACGATCCAGATACTCCCAGAGGGATTCGAGCATGAAACGATCTGTCATGGGCGGAGGGGCGGCTATCGCTTCGATGACGGAATCGAAGGACGAGGCTGCACGTGCGATATGTTCGGCGTAACGGCTTAGAGCAAAATGGGGGGATACCGTCGCCTGAACGAGATCCGTCAGATCTTCAAGATACAAGGTGGCGAATTGAGTCGCGCGATCCTGCTCCGACTGGGTGCGTGATGATGCATCTCGCCCTCGATGTCCGACAAACCGAGGGCCTTGAGGGAGAAACCCCGGGCGGCTGAGGAGCAAGGCTAACGAGGGATTGCGTCCTTGGAGGAATTCAATGACTGGGTCGATGGCATTCACATATGCCTGCTCAACTGCCAGCATCTGTTTGGCTTCACCAGGCAAGTCATCTCCGCGCATGCGCACCTGCTCGAACAGGGTCTGGAGCCCCGATCGACAAAAGAGCCGGAGCACCATCTCGATACCTAAGTCGGCCTGGGAGGCCTCGATCCCACGGCTTCGAAGAAACCCCGTCAGGTAGGCGGTGGACGGGTAGGGAGTATTGAGTTGCGTGAGCGGGGGAATGAGGAGCAAGACCGAGACCGTCGCCATGCGCTCACATACCACACCTATTTGAACGATTGCCAGGCTCGCAGGATTGGGCAATATGAGTTGGAGACCATTGGTATTCTTGGGGCTTCATGCGGTATTGTAGGGCAATCATCTGAGCGTTCCTCGAATCATGACGACTCCCTACATCCTTTATAGCGATTTCAACTGTCCATTCTGTTATGCGATGCACGAACGGTTGCACGAGATGAGCCTGCTAGCACTCTGTCAATGGCGAGGTGTGCAGCATGCGTCGCATCTGCCTCTTCCGATGAAACCGTGGCAAGGCTCCTTGGGAGCTGAATTGCGACACGAAGTGACGGTCGTGCAGCGGCTGGCTCCAGGGCTTCCCATTGCGCTTCCTCCCGGCAAGCCCAATACAAGGCCTGCGATTGAACTAGCGGTGGCGCTCTTACGGCGTGATCCATCGCAGATGATGGCGTTTGTGCGCGAAACCTATCGGGCTTTTTGGTGTGAGGGTAAGGATATCTCCGATCCGACTCTGCTCAGGCAATTGGTCGAGCAGGCAGGAAGTTCACCGGAAAGCGTGGAGGCGACCAATGGCGAGGATCGCCGGGTGGCTCAAGAATGGGAAGCGGCCTGGCACAGAACAGGCCAGGCCGGGGTTCCACTCATTGTCTCGCCCGAGGGCGAGTTGCTTGTCGGCTGCGCACCATCAGAACACGTCCGGCAATTCTTCAGTTGACCTGATTAAACCACGTCCAGAGTTGTCAGGTAGTTTTGAAGGTCCCGTCGATGCTCTTCTTCAGCATTTTTGAGACCCTCGATGTCCTTGCGAAGTTTTTCCAACTCGGTTTCCTGCTGGTCTAATTTCTTGACATAGCGATTATAGAGATCTGAATTCTGCTGGAGCCGATGCATATTCTCCCTGATGCGAGCATGCTCTGCCGTGATCTCAGCGGTGCGTTGGTCTAAGCGGGTCTTTTGAGCGCGCGTGTCGTCCAATTTGCTGCGCAACTGCAGGACACGTTGAAGGGCCTCTTTGACTTTTGGGCCAACCTCTTTCGCGTGCTGGTAATGAACGATCTGGTCTATGGCGCTATCCATCAAAAGGATTGATTCCTGAAGTGGAAGCGTTTCTTTGACGCGGAGCGTCGCGCTTTTCCCTGCATCGACTGACACGGTGAAGCGATACTGATCGCGCGTCCGCTCCGTCGGTTCCTTTGGGTCTACGAGTTTCCACTCCGCACGATAGGGTTGTTCGATCAGTACGGTCTTGGCCTTGGCGTCGCGGTTCTTCACGAAATAGGTACGGTCTTCGACCAGACGGCGGGAAATGAGCATGGTGCCTTTTTTGAGCGAAGCGGTCACAAGTTCCTGTGTGCCTCCTTCAAGTTTTGGTTCCACTTCGGTCTTGAGGTCGAGGGCATAGCTGATCAACCGGTCCTGTCCGGGCGGGAGATCCTCGATGCGCGCATCACCCGCGTAGGTTCCGCTGTCGAATAAGGTAATAGAGCCTTGCATCAGATGAAGGGACGACGTGTTTTTCAGTCGATACCCGTTCAACGGATGTTTCGCATTGACGCTCTGATTATAGAGCGACACCTTCTGCCCCTGGAGAGATTGTCCAATGATGGGCAGTAGTGCGCTCGTATGCTTGGCGAGAGTGACGGGCTGGTCAATACGATATTCGAATAGTTCTCCCTTGTCTTCCGCCATCGCAACGGGAGCCACGCCTTCTTCAAGCCGAGCCGGTTGCATATCAGGGGCGAGGGCTGCTTCGGCTGCGACGTTCGCGCGACCGCTGAAAAGGCCTTGGGCCGCCTTGCCGAGCAAGCGATCCTTTTTCAACTCGCTGGTGACGGGAGGGGTAGCAGCCATCGGCTTGAGGTCATCAAGGGCATCGCCGTATGTCTGAGGTCTGAGGTTGGCGTAGACCTCAGACTGAACGACAGGACGCGGGTTGTAGAGGGGTTGATACAGGTCCATCATGAAGGAAATAGGTCGTCCCGAGACAAGAGAAAGTTTCACGTTGCTCCAGTCCTGCGGGGTTTGATTCTCGACAATGGCCCAGCCTTGCAAATAGGGCGCTTTGTCCTCATCCAAGACAAGTCTATAGGTAGTCTTCCAGACTGGGGTTTCCGTCAGGTAGGCGATCCGAGACTGTCGGCTGCCGGTGCCGTCGAAGGTGATCGAGACGGTCTTTTTCTGCACATCGTGATTCATTGCGAGTGCGGCAAGCGCCTGCTGCAGTTCAGTGTTCAAGGCAGGATTGCTCAATTTGATGCGCTGGATATTTGCCAGCGGGAGCGAGCAGAACCCGTCTTCTGTCACGAGCGTGACGTATTCCTGCTCTATGATGCGCCGTAGCGAGCCTTCGCCGATGGCCTCCGTTTTCTTTTCCACGCCCAGCAACGTACCGTTGACAGGATTCGGCGCAGCGACTTCGACCGGCTCTCCCCGAACTTGTGTCAGAATTTGTCCGAGGGTCGGGTTGCCGTTGAGGTTGATGCCGAAGCTGCCGAGCGTCTTGGTTACGGGGTCACGAGAGCCATAGGTAACGGTCGAGACTCTACCGCCACCGAAATCCTGCACGACCAGACTTTTCAGCATGTCGTTGATCTGGCTCGCATGCAGGCGGAGGTCCAGTCGTGCACGGTTGTTCACGATGCCGTCATGTTGGAAATACCCTATACCGCTGGAGTAGAGCACGATCTTGGAAAGGGGGAGCGGTGCTCCTTCTTCAGCCAAAGCAGGCCATGGAAACAGCAAAGCTGACACGAGAATCAACCGTTTCATGAGGGCATGACCGGAGCGAATCAACTGTGCGCGCATAGCGACCTCCTTCGCGGATGTTGCACCGGGCCGGAACGGCCGTGGTGATAAGACTTGCCATTGTCATGTCGTCAAGGGGCAGATCCTTTCAGTAGTCAGGTATTGAAAAAGACTCCCAGCTTCGTTCTCGCATCGTTCAGGCCCTCAACGAGGCTCGGAAATCGGAATCACTGAGGGGCTTTTCCGTTCGCCAAGACTCATTACAAGGGCGAACGGCCCACACGAAGTGCGGTGTGTACCTCCTCGGGCTTTCACTCGCTGTGGCCTTGCTGGGAGGTCTTTTTGAACACCCGAGAGATTATCGGGGCTATTGTCCGGAATTGTTCTCCAATTTGTCTCGTGATACTGTGCGATCCTATGGGCCACTGGGGCAAGAATCCGATCGTACGGATAGTCAAAGCCTCCCTAGTAAGTTGGTCGAATCGTGCCTAACCCACTCCCACGTCATTCTCCAGAGCCTGCATCTTCCGATCCCCAACGAGAAGCCCTGATGGCGACGGCCGAACTGTTGGCAAAGATTCTGGATACGACCGTCAAAATTCCCGGCACACCATTTTATGTGGGGCTTGACCCATTGCTCGGACTCATACCCGGACTCGGTGATATATTGGCCAATCTCATCGGGACCGTGATCCTGGTATTGGCCGCCCGGCTTCACGTGCCGAGGATTGTTATGGCACGGATGAGTCTGAATCTCCTGATCAACGGAACCATCGGTGCGATTCCCATTTTCGGCGATCTCTTTTCTGTCTGGTTTCGAAGTCATGCGAGAAACGCGGTCTTGTTGCGAGAGGCTGCGGCGAAACCCTCTAGAAACACCCATCAAGACTGGCTCTATGTGGCCGGGATCATCGGTGGAACGATTGTCCTTCTGCTGCTCGCGATTGCAACAGTGATGTGGGTCGTCGTGAATCTCTGGGCTGCAATCACTCCATAAACCGGATTTTATTCCTCTAACGAACCGTGAAAAATGCCGTGCCCTCTCTCGGACATCTGGCGCGTAACCTCCCACAGGCTGTGACACTCCGCGGTTGCCTTCCTGAGGTGCGAAGCTTTATATTTTCCAGCCGTCGGACGACGAGAACGGGCGGTTACGGTTTTCAGTGGTGGTTGGAGGCACACATGAGATCGATGGTTGTACTGGTCGCGTTGTTAGGACTTGTTGTTCAACCGGCAGTGGCGGCCGCACCTGTTGAAAAGGGGGTGAAGGAAGCGGCCCCAGGACAGAAGTTGGGTCAGGAAAAGCCGCCATCGGAACAGCCGCAAGAGGGATCGATGGCACTAGTGCCGGCGGGTGAGTTCATGATGGGAAGTCCGACCGGAGATTCAGACGAACAACCGGTGCACAAGGTGTATCTGGATGCGTTTTCTATGGATAAGTATGAGGTAACGGTAGGACAGTATGCAGCGTTTCTACAGGCCAAAGGGATCGATCCGCCTTCAGACTGGAAGACGATGAATCAGTCTTCACACCAGAAGCGCCCGGTCGCGAATGTGGATTGGGCGGATGCATTTGCGTACTGCAAATGGGCTGGCAAGCGCCTGCCGACAGAGGCGGAATGGGAGAAGGCGGCTCGGGGGATTGACGATCGTCTGTATCCCTGGGGCAATAATCCTCCAAGCCAGGTCCATGCGAACTTTGGAAAATCGGACTGGAACAATCACGGAGTTTTGGCGCCGATTGGATCTTTTGAAGAAGGTAAGAGTCCCTATGGCATCTATGACATGGCCGGTAATGTCTGGGAATGGGTCAGTGACTGGTATGAGTATAACTATTACAAAACCAGCCCGTCGCAGAACCCGACAGGACCGTCGTCGGGCGGAACTAAAGTGATCCGCGGCGGCGCGTGGAATAGTAATTCTCGGGCCATACGCTCTGCGAATCGGAGCCTCATTTCACCGACGGACCAGGGACTCACAGGGTTTCGGTGCGCGGAAACTCCATAGTCGGTTCATTGCACACTCGGTCCCTGCTCAAACGGCACGGTCTGTCTGGTTGATCTGGATTGTCTCATTTGTCTGGGTCACCTAGTAAACAGAACGGACTCAACGAATCACTGAAACGGTACGGAACGGACTACCCGTGACTCTGACGGTTGTTTTTCTGTTGCGCAAGGCTTTATAGTTTCCGCCCATTGGACGATCAGAGGATAAGGGCCATGGATTCCAGAGTAGAAAGCGGAGGCAGGCTGATGAGAATGATACTTATACTGCTCGCGTTGCTCGGGTTCGCTGTTCACCCGGCGACAGCAGGGATGCCAATTGAGAATGGGACCAAGGAGTCGGGGTCAGGTCAGAAGCAGACTCAGGAAACGCCTGCACGGGCTCAAGTGCAAGAGGGGTCGATGGTATTGGTGCCGGCAGGAGAGTTTATGATGGGGAGTCCGATGGGAGATGCAGACGAACAACCGCCGCACAAGGTTCATGTGGATGCCTTTTTTATGGATAAATATGAAGTGACCGTGCGGCAGTACGCGGCCTTCTTACAGGCGACCGGGGTCGGTTCTCCTTCAGACTGGCTGATCATGAACCAACCTGCGAACCAGACACGGCCGGTCGCCAATGTGGATTGGACGGATGCCGTGGCGTTTTGCCAATGGGCCGGTAAGCGCTTGCCGACGGAAGCGGAGTGGGAAAAGGCGGCTCGGGGTACCGATGGTCGTCTTTATCCGTGGGGCAATGACCTTCCGACACCCCTCCACGCGAACTTTGGAAGAAACGGGTCGAACAATCATGGAGTGCTCACACCGATTGGGTCGTTTGAAGAAGGGAAGAGTCCCTATGGCATCTACGACATGGCCGGTAATGTCTGGGAATGGGTCAGCGATTGGTATGATCATGAGTACTACAAGAACAGTCCCTCACAAAATCCGACAGGGCCGGCAAAAGGCGGATTCAAAGTCATCCGTGGCGGTGCGTGGAATACCAGTGCGCGAAACTTACGTTCCGCGGACCGGTACTGGGATCCGCCTTCGTTCCGAAGCATGTACTTCCCCGGCTTCCGGTGTGCGAAAAATCAGTAAGTCGCATGGATCATAGGACCGCGAGACGCGCGTGAGAGGCGGGACTCGCATGCCATGCGACCTCGTAAAAGACGGTACAGGTTAACCGTTGATCGTCGATTCACGCAACAATCACGCACTGTTGGTTGAAGCAGGCCGGGGTTGCCAATGCACGATGACAAGCCCGGTGCCCGCTGCTTCTCAGTCGGGGTTGTCATAGAGTCTGGAAAATTCGCCATAATTTCGGCGTCAATCTTCTTGGTTCTCAACTCCCCAATGGTTGCTGCGGCCGAGCCGCCCGGTCCCTCGCCACTCGACAGAAAATCTTTCAAAACAATACCCTTCCTTCCATCGCCTTCAGAAACACAAAAACACGAACTCGAACGCACGGTTGATCTCTGCATTAAGACGGTTGAGAGAGAGGTGCGGGGCAGCCATTTCCATGCCTCTATGGACGGGGGCATCGTCACAGCGGTCGGCATAGATCAGGAGAGATTCAAGTTTTGGAGATGTATGTCGGAGAACGGACACCCGCTCGCGCCAATCGATCAATGAGCGATGAAGATTCTACATGCAGACGCAAGGCTAGGCCAGATCTCCCGCCGTCTCTATTAGCCCTTCCACCGTCAACGGCGCATTGCCCTCCGACCGATTGTTGACCAGTACGTAGGCTCGCCGATTTTCGGATACGGCTTTCCTGAGTAGCTCAACCGTATCACGTCGCATTTCCGGTATCTCCTGGATAATCTTGGTGTAGGGTTCTGCTCGCTTCTTGGCGATTTCGTGCGACATCATAAGCGGAGTCAACAATCGTACCACAGTGAAGGGAGCGGTAAAGTCTTCCATCCGTCGATGCTGCTGTCCAATCGGCGGCATGTAGGACCAGTGATTGTAGACGTGCGCTACTGCGTGGTCGTTGAGGACTTTCCGGTAATCGGGGCCTAGCAAATCGGGGTTGCGGATTTCGACTGCATAGCGAAAGTCTTTGGGAAGCTGACCGAAGAACCCGTCCAGCTTGGAACAGAATTCCCCAGAAGTCATGCCGTGTCGCTGAAACTCGAAGAGGAATGGTCCTGCGTGCGGTTCGAACTGTGTCTCGCGATAGGGCGTGAGTACCAGCTCATTGAAAAGCTTTGCGTCGAGAAACCGAGGATTCAGCTGCCCGGCCTTTGTTCCATACCTCGGGTGCTTTGCGTACCAGGGGATGGTGATCTCCTCCCACACTTTGAAGCACATCTCGAAGTCCTCAGGCATTTGATTGAGGTATCGTCTGAGTTGATTTGTGGTCGGCGGTCTGTAGAACGTCGAGTCATTTCCCACAGTCCTGAACAACGGCTGACCCCGGTATTGGTACTGGCAATACTCACCCAGGCACTCCCGAGCGAATGTGCTCTTGGCGTACTGCCTTTTGTAGACCTGGCCTTGCCAACCTTCGTAGGTCCAAGTCGAAGTGCCAAATCGAACAAGTGATGAAGCGGGCATACCACCAGTCTAAAGTTCCCCATCGGCTTCTACAACCCGGTCAGCTTCACGAAGATCTCCCCGACACTTGCGGCTTGGTGTGCAGTCCACCCATCTCCGGGGCATCATGCTGGGGAGAACGAAAGCTGCTGACATTGGATGAGTGTGACCTGCAACGTTGAATGGAAGTGGGTAGCCGTTGTCGGCAGGCGTTGGGGATCAAACGAGGCTCGTCACGAAGTTCCGAGGCTCGTACTCGGGTTCGGTCTGCGGGTATCACCCTCGCCCGACAAAGCGAGCAGCGAATGCGTCGAGCCAAAGGGGCTTCGGCGTAACCTGAATGGGCGGTCACGCCGAAGCCCTTGCCAGCTATTCCCGATCGATTCGTTACTTGGGCTCATGAGCTGTGCTTCGGGTTCAATCGACAGGCAATCAAGAAGTCACGGTCATTGGGATAGGCCTTCGCCATCTCAAAGCCGACGCGATCTCGTTCCTTTTGGCATTCCTCAGCCGTAGTAAACGTATTCAGCACGACGGTTTTTTCGATTCCCGGCACGATGTTGAGTAGGACGATGATTAACAACCACATAGGGCCTCCTTTCAGCCGCTATCGCGGCGCTGGGCCTGACCTGGTGCAAATCATTCACCCCTATCATCGTTTCCCCGAGCCGTGCTTCCTCATGCGTCACGCGCGATGTTCCTTGCTCCTACGAATCCCCTCATCAGGGTTTTTCGCTATTGGTTATAGATAACACCTACGAGATGGAAGTCAATTCCGGATTTCGTTGTAATGACAAGCGATTCACATCTTAGTCCCCTTGCGAGAGTCTTTGTTTCCCTCCTACAATACGCGTCCCTGCTGTGCAGAATATCCAGGTACAGCGTCGTTACCCAAGGCGTAACCTCATCCGTGCATCATATGAAACGATTGGTCAATGGACCGACGGAGACTGTCTCATGAGTGACAACCGGCTCAAAGCATTCCGAATCCTTCTCGTTCTTGTATCGTTGATCGTCTGTCTTGCTCCGTCTGCACAGGCGGACTTCAAAGCAGGGGAGAAGGCCTTTGGGCGCGGTGATTACGCAACCGCCTTGCATGAATGGCAACCGCTGGCCAAACAGGGACATGCTGGCGCGCAATACCAACTCGGCTTGCTCTATGCCAACGGCCAGGGTGTGCCGAAGGATGATGTCCAAGCCCGGCAGTGGTACGAGAAAGCTGCGGTTCAAGGACATGCGGAGGCTCAGGTCAACCTGGGGAGCTTGTATGATTACGGGCGGGGTGTTCCGCAGGATTTTAAGCTGGCGGCGAAATGGTATCGTCGATCCGCAGATCAGGGGAATGAGTTAGCGCAACGAAGACTTGGCCTCCTCTATGAGCGTGGTGATGGTGTCCCTCAGGACTATGTCCAGGCTTATATGTGGTACAGGCTGGGAGCAGCGAAAGGGGGAGCATCTGCCGTCCGGATGCGGGATGAACTTGCCGTACGGATGACCTCTGACCAGATTGCCGAGGCGCATAAGCTGGTGAAGGAGTGGAAGCCGAAAGCCAGATGATCTACGAACGCCTCACATGTGAGAGCATGTTAGGCGAAGTGTCCAGCAGGTCTCTCAAGCAAGTGAGGGGTATGGAACTGAAGTCATTAAAGAAGCACCCCTTATCGGAGGTATCAGAGAAGCCTGGCTTAGTATTCGTCTATTTCCTCAGTTTCGTCGATCAACTCAGCCGTGATCTCGGCGCTCTCGGTCTCCCACTTGGTCAAGGGGATACCGCCGGCCTTCAGAATCGCTTCCTGTTCCGTGCCTGCGGCTATCGTCAGATCATAATGAACGGTTTGTCGTACTTGAAACGTTCTCATACGGTCACCATGTGAAGCCAATCCGTACTTCTACCCACGCCGTTTGAACATAGGAGGTGTGGTGTGGTGGCGGTGCCCCGGATTGAACGGGGGACCCGCGGCTTATGAGTCCGCTGCTCTACCAACTGAGCTACACCGCCGAGAAGAGTGGAACATAATCGGGTGATAGAATACAGCAATGATTTGTGGAGTGTCTAGTTCGTCCTACTCTCATGTTGGTTCCGCTCCGTTGTTCCGGTAGACTCGGCGCATGACTTATCCGCTTCCTTCTTCCTGTGAACAGGCGATTCTGAAACAATTTCTGAAGGCTGAAGCTATGGCCTTGTGGGCAGTACGCGCAGCACAGGCGCAGGATGTTCCGCGCCGTGTGCTGCGGTTCTTGCGTCGTCATGAAGAAGAGGAGGGGCGACACCTTAAACGGTTTGAGCTGCTCTTGGGAGTAGACTCGCATGGCAAGGGAGCGCTTCCTCGCGTGCCCAGTCAATGGAAGGTTCTTGCCGTGCATCTCTATGGGTACGAAGTGTTGGGATTAGCGTTCGCGAAGCTGCTAGTCGGCTTGCGGCCAGACCTGACCGTGATTATGGATGATGAACAACAGCATGTGAGTTTTTTCGAACAGGAAGTTCGTACCATTCTCACCCAGGGAAAACCTATGGCAGACGATATACGGCAGGCCGCCAGGGCTTGGAGACGGCGACTGCCTCGCACGGTGGATCGTTATCTTCATGACGAGAGTCTCACACCGTTTCGTGATGAATTGCGGCACGATATGCTCAACGCGATCGACGGGCGTTTTCTTGCCATCGGATTGGTGCCGCTGGCAGAGGTATGAGGGTGTTCCCTGAATCATGCCGACTAGCATGGCAAAGAGCGTTTGTGCTAGGGTCCTGTCCGTTGATTTCAGCGGGAGGAGGATGGCACAGGCTGCTCCCGGCTATGGACTGCCGGCTCCTGTTGACGATTCCATTCATTTTTGGAGTGCCTCGACTATGGATACGGAGATTGGATCTCACGACTCATTTAATCGACGTGATGGAAGGTTCGTCCCGGCGCTGAGCCTAATCATCGTAATTATTGCCTGTTTCTTCATGTCGTTCACCGCCCCGGCTGCCTGGGCGGAGGTGGCGGAAGATTTCCGGATATGGGGAAACGTCACGGCACGAGGTAGTTTCGGATTTGTCGATCCCGACCTCAAACGATGGCGGTGGTGGATGGAAGTTCAACCTCGAGCCCGAGAATCAGGGAGTGAAATGGATCAATTGCTGATCCGTCCGGGGGTTGGCTATGCGCTTACGGACCGTTCCACAGTGTGGATAGGGTATGCACATGTCATTAGCTATCCGGCGATCGGCGACCTGATCAACGAAAATAGGATATGGCAACAATATATGTGGTCAGGGCCGACGCCTCTTGGGGCCTTTACCAGTCGAACCCGGTTCGAACAACGTTGGCAGGACAACGGAGACGATACAGGCGGGCGTTTTCGTCAATTCTTAAAATTCAACTGGCCGTTCTCTTTCCATCCGGCGGCAAGCTTCGTGATGTGGGATGAAGTGTTCGTTCATCTGAACACGACGGACTGGGGAGCGAGACAAGGGTTCGATCAAAATCGCGGGTTTGCCGGCCTCGGATATCGTTGGCTTCCGAGCATTCTGACGGAGATTGGATACATCAACCAATATATCAATACGACCAACACCGATCGCATGAATCACATTTTGTCGCTGAATGTGTTCATCGATTTGTGAAAAGGTCAAGCGATGTGAAGTGCGAGCGGCGCGACTCGTGGGACGCGCCGCCGCACGAAGGACGGTGCCCGTTAATCCCTTATCGGCGATTCAGGTGTCACGAATAACGACTGACACGACTCTCTCCCGTCTCGCTTGAGTCACACACCCTCAGAAGGTGAGTTTGAGTCTTTGGGTAATCTGCCAGGGATGTCTTTCTGTCGAAGCAATTTGGTGAGGTAGGTCCGCTGAAGTCCGAGCTCTTCGGCTGCTCTCGTTTGGTTCCATCCATTTCTGCGTAACGCCTCTTCGATGACTTTCCGACTGTGTGCTTCCATGCTCTCATGATAATGAAGGGAGGAAGACTCCGTCTCGGCCTCGGTGGCCGAAGGAAGCGTTGAATCAGTCAGATGGAGGTACGATGGCTCAATTGTGTCATCGGGGCACAAGATGAGCGTACGGGTCAGCACGTTTTCGAGTTCCCGAATGTTCCCCGGCCATTGATACTGTTGCAACACCTGTAAACTGCGGTCACTCAGCGTGCGAGGACGATGAAGCCCCATTCTGACCGCGCGATCGAGAAAATGCCGGGCGAGTGCGGGAACATCGTCTAAACGTTCACGCAGGGGAGGAAGCGTCACGGTAATCACTGCGAGCCGGTAATATAAATCCTCACGAAACGTGCCTTCTTGGATCGCGCGCCGGAGGTCTTTGTTCGTGGCCGCGATGAACCGCACATTGGTGCGAACCGGCTGAGTTCCACCCACACGGTAGAAGGTCTGGTCTTGAAGGACCCGCAGGATGCGGCTCTGTAAGGGGAGCGGCATGTCTCCGATTTCGTCAAGAAACACTGTTCCGTCTTCTGCGACTTCGATCTTGCCTGGTTCCCGTTTGACTGCCCCGGTGAAAGAGCCCTTTTCATGGCCGAACAGTTCATTCTCGAGCAGGTGCTCCGGCAGCGCCGCAGAATTGACTGCAACAAACGGCTTCGAACGGTGGGGACTCCAACGATGAATGGCGCGGGCCACGACTTCCTTTCCCGTACCGGTTTCACCGAGAAGAAGGACGGTCACATCGGACCCCGCCGCCTGCTTCGCTATCGCGAGCTGCGCGGCCATCCTTGGATTGGCCCCTACATGATGATCGTAGCGATCATCGACTTCCTGACGGAGGACGTCGACTTGACGGTGTAACGCAAGAGTGTTGAGAGCTTTTTCGACTACGACGGTCAAGTGGTCGGCGCTGTATGGTTTTTCCAGGAAATCAAATGCGCCATGCTGCATGGCTTGAATGGCGCGCTCAACAGTGCCGAATGCGGTCTGGATGATGATGAGGGGGGTGGTGTAAGGTGCGTGTGCGTGCTCCTCGGTGTGCCGCTCGCTTCGTGGTGCGCCTTTCACCCGTTCCAGGACTTCAAGACCGGACAGCCCCGGCAATTCCAAATCCAGCAGCACGATATCAACGTCTCCTTGTTCAATCAGGCGCAACGCGTCTTTGCCATTGTCAGCAGTGACAGGTTCGTGCCCCATCCAGGCAACACGTTTCTCGAGCCCGAAAAGAATGTCGCGGTCGTCGTCTACGATTAAAATTTTGGCGCGCATGGTGTGCTCAGGTGTCTAGACTGAAGACTGAAGGTTGCTAGCCAGGTCCTCAGAATTGGGAATCATGCACTCATTCTTTCGAAAGGCCGGGCTGAATTGTAGACCTTCAGCCTTCAGCCTATCAACCTTCAGCTTCGCACCTTCGGCCAATCTACCTGACTGCAAACAGGTACAGTGAAATAAAAGCGCGAGCCGACTCCTGGAGTACTCTCCACCCCGATGGTTCCCCGGTGCATTGTCACCAGGCTTTTGGTAATGAATAGGCCAAGCTGAGCTCCCTGACCTGTAGGCAGGGCAGACGGCACCTTGGAAAACTCCTGGAAGAGCTTCTCGATGTGATCGGGGTCGATTCCGCAACCGGTATCGGCGACGGAGGTTTGGACAAAACCCTCGGGGGTTGTCTGGAAATCGACTGTGATGTGGCCGCCCGGTGGCGTAAACTTGATCGCATTGCCGACGAGATTCCAAAGAATCTGTTCCAGTTTATCCGGGTCGCCTTGGACCGCTGGCAGCCCCTCCGCATGCACGATTTCGATGGTAATCTGTTTTTCATCCGCGATGGTCCGTAAACTTTCGGCGACCTGGACAGCCGTCGTTTCGATACAGACCGGTGTGAGGAAGAGCGCTTCACTTTTTGAGTCGAGACGGGACCAATCGAGCAATTGATTGATGATTCTGGTGAGTCGACTCAGGTTATGTCCGATGCGAGTGAGGTAGGTCAATTGTTGTGCGCTCACCGGCCCTGCAATGCCGTCGCGCATGTTGTCTGAAAAGCTGCGAATCACTGTCATGGGGGTGCGCAGTTCATGCGACACGACGGAGAGAAACAGTGATCGTCTCCGATCTTGCTCCTGGAGGTGCGCATTTGCGATTGACAACTCCTGCGTGCGTTCCGTAATACGCTGCTCGAGGTGTTCCGTGAGCGTTTCAAGGTGGGAATAGGATCTGGCATTATCGATGGCTGCAGCCACGTGGCTGGCGATCGTCAACAGCACATGGAGATCCTCCTCTGTGCAGGGTTGTGCGCCTCTGTCGGCGGCGAGGTACCCGATCATCTGGCTGTGACTCTGGAGCGGTACCGCAACGAAAGACGTCACTCCGGTGCGGCGGGCTAACTCCAATAGAGGTGGCGGCACGCGATCGGCCAGGGCCTCAAGGTTCAGGACGAGCAAGGGCTTGCCGTGAATCAGCAAGTCGGCATGGAGGCTGCCATCGTTCTGGATCGGGATATCCAATTGGCGAGCTGTCTCCGAAATGTCCAGCGAGATCCCCGCGATTTGAGCCACGTATGCCGTGTCTCGTTCGTGATGCCGCAGGATCAAAAGCATCCGCGTAAACCCCAGATTGTCGATCAGGAGCTGCAGGACGGTTTTCAGAATTTGGTTTAGATCCAGCATCCTGGCAATGGCCCCACTCACTTGATGTAATGCGGTCAATTGACCGACATGGTGTTTGATTGTCGCCATGTTCGCTGTGATGGCGAGGTTCCTTTCCTGTAATGAGTGGGTCATCAGGTTAAACGTGTTCGTCAGTTGGCCGACTTCGTCATGGGTGGAGGGTTTGAGGGGCACAGGCGAGTGACCCTCAGTCACTTGACGTGCTACACCGGCAAGGCTCCTCAACGGCTTCGTGACGCGGAGGGTGAGCAGGTAGGTGCCGAGCGCACTGGCGCTGATGATGAAGATGGCGAAGAAGAGAATATCTTCGACTGCCTTTGTGAGCTGTTGTTTCCGGCGTGCGTCGGACAATCCTATTTGGACGACACCGGACACCATCGCCGGCCGAGTTGCAGACGAAGAGAGACGTCCTTCATCCAGCTGAATGGAGAAAGGCAATGGCGATGTACGGTCATCTGCCGTTTGCAGCACCGGGACGGCAAAGTCGTACACGATTTCCTCCCACGTAAATCGGCTTCCTATCCTGGTGGAGAGGGAGAAGGGTGTCACCAGAGGTGTTGTATTCGGTGAGTGGAAGAGCTGTTTCGCGATCTGACGGTCCGGGTATAGAGGACGATCCACAGACCGCACAAGGCTGGAAGAGGATTCGCGCGACCCCTTCGTGTACTGAGCGAGCACCGTTCCGTCCGAGCGGGTGATGACGACATACACCACATCCTCGACCGCCACGAGGCCTGCAACGAATTGTCGGAGCGTGTCACGATCTTCCGCCACGAGGCCTGCATAGTGGAAGTGTTCATTGTGTGTGACACTCGTGAGGAGAATCGTCCCCAGCTGCTGGAGATTGTTCGTCATCGTCTTTCGCCGCTCCTGGACGTAGTACCAGCTCAGGGCCGAACAGGCGATGATGAGAATCAGGCTGAAAAATAGCACGAACTTCGTTCGCAGGCCGAAGAACCTGTTCGCCGGGAACGGTACGAACGCTATGGGGCTCTCCGGCGGATAGGAACGACTTACTTGCCCGTCTGCATCAATAGGTTTCATCGATGAGCCCCATCATCTCCTTCGGAAATGTGATGCCCAGGTACCGCGCGGTTTTGAGATTGACGGTGATCTTGAATCGCTCGATCGGCATGGGGTTGAGCGGCAGCAATCGTTCTCCGTCGAGTATGCGTCTCGCGAGCAGTCCGGTTTCTCTGCCGACATCGCTGTTACTGACGGACATGCTGAGCAACGCACCCAGACGCGTGAATTCCGGTGAGAATCCGATAACAGGTATGCGACGCGCGAGCGATGAGTCAAGAATGAATCGTACGGACTCGTTCGTCAACACTGTAGAATCCGGCACGAGCCAGAGAGCCTCGACATCCGAGAGCAATGTGCGTAATTTTGGGGGGACGTCTTTTTCATTCTCGACGGGAAGTCCCCGCAATTGAAAATTGGAGATGGAGGCCTGCCGCACCGCGTCTATCACCCGATAGGAGGTCTTGGCGGGATCGTAAAGCGTTCCGATCAGGTGAAGGGTTGGGAGAAACGTCCGTATGGTTTTCAGTTGTCGGTCGATGGGAACCTCCAGGAGCGTGCCAGTCATGTTGGCAGCTGTGAGCTCATATTTCAAAGGGTCCAGAACCATCATGTAGACGATCGGGACACCCATAATCTCTGATTTCGCAGCCAGCGCAGCCTTGAGGCCCACGGCGATTACCAGTGATGCATTCGACGCCTGCATCTTGCGCGCGAGTGTTTTCCCCTGCTCAAGGTCGCCCTGCGCGTCGTATTCGGTATAGATCGCTCCAGACGGGCCTGTGGCCTTCAATCCAGCAATGGCCTCGCGATACGCTGCAATGTTGGATGACTGCAGGATGGCAACCTCCATCGCTGCCGATTCGGATGCAGACACGAAACAGAGACCGAGCAAGAGCGAGAAGAGCCCCACAACCGCCATTCGCGACTGAAGGCTGAAGGCTGAAGGCTGAAGGTTTGGGGACTTGGAACTCCGAACTCTCACCAGTCTCACCTTTCGCGCTCGTCGCGCGTCACTCGTGTCGCGCGTTTCACGCGCTACGATCTGTGGCCGTGACCGTCCCCAATACATACAAGGCGTTTCGGTCCCTATCTCGAATAATTTCACCCGTCCAGACGCACCATTGAAGGGTGTCGTTTGGCCGCAGGATGCGATGTGTAAACGTCACATCGGTTCGCTGTGGTTCCAACGCGTGACGCATGGCGAGCACAATACTTTCACGATCGTCAGGGTGGATGAGCGCGAGCAATTCATTCTGCGAGCCGTCGATCAATCCAGGCGCCACACCGAGCAACGTATTAACCATTGGCGACCAGCGGAGATGAGCAGTCTGGATGTCCCAACTCCAAAGCCCTACCCGTACGGTAGTCAGGGCGATACGGCTTTCCGCATCACCGGCACGGAGAGCATCTTCGATCCGTTTCCGCTCGGTAATGTCGGTGGAGATGCCGCAAGTCGCATAGGGCGTGCCTGTATGGTCGCAAAGCGGGAATTTGATTGAGATGTAGGCATGGAGGCCGTCGGAATGGGGGGCATATTCCTCATATTCCACTACAGTGTTCCGCTCCAATACCGTGACATCATTGGCGCGAAACACATCGGCGATGTCCTTGGGAAAAATCTCATGATCGGTATGGCCGACAATCTGATCCGTGGTGAGGTGAAAAAGCTGTTCGAACCGGCGATTGGTGAGCAGGTATCGGCCGTCGGTGTACTTTACGTAAATCACGGCGGTGGTGTTGTTCACGACATCTTGCAGAAGTTGCTCGCTCCGCCGAAGTGCATCTTCCGCGCACTTGCGATCAGTCACACACTGAAGGGAGCCGGCCATACGGGTTATCCGGCCGGTCTCATCCCAGATCGCTTGCCCGCGCGCGCGGAACCATCCATACGCTCCACTCTTTGTGAGGAGCCGGTATTCCACGTCGTAGGGATCGCGGCGTTCGATATGGGCCGTCAAGGCAGCGAAGACGCGGTCGGCATCCTCGGGATGCAGTCGGGAAGCCCAACTCTCCAAAACATCGGGAAATTCATCGTCGGTATAACCCAGCATGGCTTTGACGCGGGGAGACCACCACACCGGTGTGCGCGGGGAACTCCACGGTTCGCCGGGAAGGACCCGTCCGTCCCAAAAGCCGTCATTGGAGCCTTGGATCACGAGTTCCAATCGTTCTTCGCTTTGGCTGAGAAGGCGCTCCGCCCGTTCGACCTTCACGGCGAGTTCCTTGACCCCGATGGCGCGACGGAGTGTGTGCCGAAGTTCTTCCTGATCGTATGGTTTGGTGAGGTAGGCATAGGCTCCCTCCGCCAGCGACCCTACGGTGCGATCAGGCGAGATATGGGCGGTTACGATCACGACGGGCAGAGCGGAATCCAGGCGTTGAGTTTCTTTTAAGACAGCCAATCCATCACCGTCCGGCAGTTCTAGGTCCAACAGGATGGCGTTGAAGCGACGGGCTCGAACGAGCTCAATGGCGGCGACGACGGTTCCCGCAACAGTGACGGAATAGCCATCATGGTGTAGCAAATCCCGTAACCCGATGACAAGGTCCTGGTTATCTTCCACAACAAGAACGGAATAAGGACCGGCGGCAGCGATCATGTCGCCTCTACGGCCTCAAAGTGGAATGAGGGCCAGTATACGCTCAAAGAAAGTAAGTTGGCACTCACCCTAACCGGGTGGAAGTGCCGTGCTGCAATCGATGATCGGGAAAACAGCAAGACTCGTGCTTAAAAGGCGCCACGAGCGGGAAAGGCGAGACAGCCCAGAAACGCGAGCCAGGAAAGAGCTCGAAGGCGGAATGTGGAATGCTGGTAGAGGGCTGAAGGTGCGAAGGCGGAACGTCAGGAGCTAAACTCAGAACTCATTAGCTCCGGTTGTTGTGGGAGCGTGGACCTTCACCAAGGAGGTCGAGAGAGACCCAGATGAGCCCCATCAGCCCCACGAGCAGCACCAACTCAATGATTTCCTGTGTCATGGCTGCGTTTTCCCTTCATCGATGGCCTCGCAATTGCCTATGCGAATATCCGGCAAGCCTCACCACAATGAACACAAGGAGCCCGACCTGCGCCATAACCAACCCCATAAGGAATTCCAGTATCATAGCCGGGTCTCCCTTCATCGATGGCTTCGCAATTGCCTAACCGACTGTACAGCAAGCCACATGCCTAATCTGAAATGCGCATATTCGCTCTCGTAGCCCAATGCTTTTTCGAGAGTTGCGCCAGTGTGGAAACTTCTACGAGAGAATGGAACGCGGTCCATGTGAATCAAAAACGATGCGGTAGTGAATCACATTTGATTTAGGGTGAAAGGTGAAAGACTGAAGGTGGGAGATGGGGGGGAAGAAGTTTTGAGTTGTGAGTTCTTAGTTCTGAGTTAGCCGGAAAAGCTGACCTTTAAGCATGACTTATAAGGGAAAACTCACAACTCATAACCCATAACCCAAAACTCAGCACTCAGAACCCGCACTACTTTTCGGGCGGAGCAGACTTGAGGTCCCACTCTGCAACGCCGTTAAGGCCGACTTGTTTGAGCAAAGCTGCCCGCATGCGTCGCAAAGAGGCATCGTGCTGATTCGCCTTGATGAGATCGCAAAGACAAGACATGGCATCGTACCAGAATCCTCGCCCGGCGTTCCGCAACACGCTCTGCCGTTCGCAGCTCAAGTCAACTTCCATTTCGACGAGACACGTACTGAACTCACAGCGCTCGATCACACCGCCGGCGACAATGTCCTGCGATGGCGAGTCCGGGTTACGAATCGCGGAAACGTACCAGCGATACTGCACGTCCGGTTCAAGCGCAAGGTTCAAATCTTTGAGATTGATGGATTGAACGCCTGCTTGAGTCGGTGTGGGAAGCGGACCTTCATGTAGCGGCTTGACTGATCGCGAGTCGATGAGCGTAAACCGCACCGGGTATGTGGTCGGTTTTGAGAGAAACCAGTTCAAGACGGGAGTTTTCTTGACCGTGAGCCCGACGTGATCCGGAACCAGGGCGACGAGTACGGGGTCGCTTCCGTCCGTCCCGCGCAGGCCACCTCCCACCCGAGCGCGCGGAGTAGGCTTCTTGGGTGGCGTATAGATTGGAAGGGACGCATCCTCCGGTGATTCCGCCTGAGCAACGCTAGGGTGATCCATTACCGCAGGAGTCGTGGCCGGGTCAAACAGCCCCATGCTCAGGATCAGTCCCGATAATAGGGAAACAGTTAGGCTTCGCATCCGTAGCGCCTTTGAGCTGTCTGTCTGGTCTTCCGGAACTGTCTAGATTGCTGGCCGTTGAACCAGCCTAACAAGATAGACTAGATAGACCAGACAGATCAAATAGACATTCTTCTGATTTCTCGCAGACTCTAGCACAAGGGCCGGCTTTCTTACAGCCAGTTGTTCAGCAAGAGAAATGGCGACCAGTATGCCGGATGTTCATAGACTCGATCTGCTAAGAGCTTTTGCTGTGCGTGCTGCAAAGCCTGTGCCTTTGACAGAGCGGGGTTTCGCAGTTGCCTGTAGAATTCAGAGACCAACTCAGCAGAGGCCTCATCGTTGATGAACCAGAGTGTCGCGAGAGCACTCCGAGCCCCAGCTTTGATGGCGACGCCTGCCAGACCAAGCGCCGAACGATCGTCGCCGATGCCGGTTTGGCACGCACTGAGGGTCAAGAGTTCCAGAGGATTTTTTCGATATCGGAACAGTCCAATCATCCGGTCCAGTTCATTGATGGTGAGTTTCCCGTTATAGGTCAGCAAATAGGACTGTGTGGTGTCCGCGGCAAACCAGCCATGGGTGGCAATGTGCAGGATGCTATAGGGGTGCTCTCGTAATTCTTGCTCAATACGAGGAGTCAAGAACTCGGCATTCAATAGCTGATTCCCTTGGTAGAGCGTGCGGATGGAATTGATTTCTTCTTCCACGAAAGGGAGTGAGGGAAAGCCTTGAACGGCACGCGTGAGCCCGCTCGACAATAACTGGACCTTGTCGCGGTCAATCGGCCGCGGATCGGTGAGATCCAGACCGGGCGTAGTGGCTATGGCAAATTTTTCGATAAGGAATTGCCCGCCGTCATGGAGCGCAGCCATCGGCACCGTGCGAAGCGGGCCATCGGGAATAAAGACCAGCGTATCGATCCGAAGGGCCGCGAAATCGGGCTCGAGTGGGCGGATCAACCATCCATACAGTTGTTGGGCGTGAGGGAGATACTCGCGTGTCGTTCGTTTCTCGACCGTTCTGCGAAATGCACGCACTTCCTGTGTGAGAGTGGCTGATGAGACGGGGATCGAAAGCTGTTTCAATCCGGTTGGCAGACTGACCAGCAGTTCCAATCGATCCACGAAGACGATGGAATACACCACGGCAGTTCCGGTGGCCAGCCCGTCCAGCTTTGTAATACTCGCTTGCATGGTATCTACACAGTCGTCCTGGAAGTAATCCCGTAACTCTGTGGCCTTGTAGGTTTCGATCGTGTCGCGAGCGGCCAATAGGTATTGCGTGGCAACCGGCTGTTCTTCGGTCAGCGACGCGCGTTGGAGGAGAAGATCGGCCAGTTCAAAGAAGAGCGCGCGGACCGACTCTTCTCCGGCGAATGAGTCGTTCTCCCATGCGGTCGCGACTTCGATGCGAATTGGCCGCAGGGTCGTCGAGGCATGACCGTAGGAATCAATGGCCTGGTCCAGCTTACCGGTCGCCGCCAGCAAACGGCCGAGCTGCCATTGCCAGCGGAAGAGCGATTCCGGCGCGTTGGCCGACTGGGCGGAAAAAATGGCTTGTCTGGTGAGTTGCAACCCCTCGTCGTAGCGATGTTCCGTCTCATAGAGGTGGCCGAGATAGCCATCGGCATACGAACGCATCCTTGCATTGCCGACTTGCTCTGCCACGGTCTTGGCTTCCAACAGCACGCCTGCCGCACGCAGCAGCAGGGGAGCGTCCATGTCCGGCATCAAGGCGCGCAGTTGCTGATAGCCAAGCCCCACCTGGATCAGATTCATGGCCTTCTCGTGCGAAGGCTCGAAATCTTTCAGGGCATCGAAGGCCTGGTCCAGCCAGTTACGCGCGTTGTCCGGCTGATTCAGCCTCAAACCCATACGGGCCGCGTTGATGGAGGCCCGGACCGTCAAATGGCGATCACCGATCGCTTTCGCCCCTTCAGCACCGGCAATGAAAGAGGCCAACGCGTCCGCATCATGCTGTTGAGTAACGTGGACGATGCCGAGGTCGTTGTGGATGGCGGCGATGAGACGTCGATCCTCCTCGGCTTGTGCCATGGCCAACGCCTGCATCAAATACTGCACCGCTGCATCCGGTTTGCGCGCCGCCAGATACGTGCGACCGAGGCTCTCCATCACGGCAGCGATCAGGGCGCGATCTCCTGTCTGTTGTGCCAGGGTCAGCGCCAGTTCCAATTGCTGCAATGCCTGATTGATCTGCCCCAACGATTCTGAGGCCCGCGCGGCCTGTGCGAAGGCCTGGCTCTGTTCCTTGACCTTGCCTTGTAGCTCATAGAGCTGCGCCGCCTGCTTCCAAGCCGCAAGCGCCTGATCGAACGAACCACGCTGGTAGGCCTGAAGACCCTGCGTCATCAATGTGTCGGGAGCCGACTCTCCGGCAAACACCGCTTGAAATGACTTGGTCAGCACGAATCCAGCCACGAGTACCATGAACAGAACTAGCCTGATCAGAATTGATGTCATGTCATGATCGTTACGCATGTCTTCTGCTCCGACTAACTCAGAACTCAAAACCCAGAACTCAAAACTCAGTCGTCAGGTATTTAGGCTGAAGACTGAAGGCTATCAATCATCACGCAACGCTCGGATCAAGCCATTCAAGACCTTCTCGGTTTCGACGATCTTTGGTTTAATCAGTGACAAATCCTTGTTGCACAAGTACCCCAAGCGCTTTGACAAACCTATCTGATAATGCAGTTCCCTCAGTGACCCGAATGCCATATGGAGGAATCGAAGGTAATCCGCCTGGCTGTCACGTGCGCAACCCTCCACGATGTTAGAGGTAACTGAAACCGCTGCCCGCCTCATTTGAGAAGTCAATCCATACATCTCTTCTCTCGGAAATCCTGCGGTTACTTGATATACCAACATGACTACCGCGTCAGCCATCTCGAAGGCCCGAAGCTTTGTGTGATCACGCATGTTTGGCCTCGAAAAGGCTTCAGCCTTCGGCCTATTTACCTGAGCTTCCGTTAAAACAGATTGACCACAATGCCCAGATGCACTCCATAATCCTGGATCTTGTTGCTGACGCGCGGCACGTCATTAAGTTGGTGCCCCCAGTAGACTTCAAAGCTGGCCCTGTCGTGAGGCAGGATATTCCACCGGAGACCGGCGCCTATGCTGGCGAGCGTGTCGGGAAAGCTGGTGAACGGTGCTGTGACGAACCGGCGGTTGTCGCCCTGGTTCCATCCATGAGCGACGTCCACAAAAGGGGCAAACTGCACCATCGGTTCGCCGTTCCCCCAATGAAGCAACGGAAAACGCGACTCGACCGAGGCGATGAACGAATTGTCGCGCAGGATGGTCACCTCGCGGTAGCCACGCACCGTGTATCGGCCGCCTAGCGCCACCTGCTCAAGTGGAAACAGCGGTGAATTGGTGAGTTGCAGATCCATGCGGCCGAGAAGCTGTATGCCAAGCCACTTCTCGCCGAATTGCTTAATCGCCTGCGCTTGACCCAACCAGGAAAAGAACTGCCCGTCCGGTGTGTCGGGGTTTGCATTGATGGTTGCTCCCAGCACGTCCAACCCCACGCTGAATCGCGAACGGACGGCCAGCACCGTATCGAGCGTGCGATGAGTCCAGTCCTGCGCGAACCGGAGCGCGGACACGGTTGCAGCTCCGTTCTGAAAGCCGGGAAAAACGTCAAGCGGAATATTGCCAAACAAGACGCTCTGGGTAAACAGATGTTCCCCGATGATCGAGAGCGCCACCTCATCGGTTACGGTTTTATAGATCGGATGGCGGAGACTCATGCCGATGATCTCAGTATCGGTGTTGATGTTCAGCGGATCGAAGGGCGACTCGATCAGTTTGAAGTCGTAGCGACGGTAATATGGAGAAAATGTCGTGCCGTATCGGTTGAAGGGGAGGGCATAAGAAGCGTTCACAATCGGATAAGCGCCACTCGACTGGCCGTAGCTAAGGCTGAGCGGGTCGCCATGGCCTGTCAAGTTGTCGTGGGTCAACGTGCCGATTCCGCGTATCTCGCCCACCAGCGGCGTCTGGTAGTTATTAACTTCCAGGGAGGCATGAAACGGATTCCGGTCTGCGACGCGCACATTGAGCACGCTCTCGCCCCGTTGATCCCCTGGCCGGAGTTCCGCGTTCACTCGCTCGATCCGGCGATCCTGCTGCAATATTTGCAGTTGCTCCTGCAAGGGGGCGAGGGTCACCGGGGTGCGGTTGCCGAGCTCCAGGCGGTTGCGCAGGTAGGACGATCGAAACCAGCGGTTACCCTCAATGTCGATACGGCTCAACTTTCCTTCGATAATCTGCACTGTGATGACGCCTGATCTGACATCCTGGTCGGGGATGATCGCTCCGGAGGTCAGATACCCTTTATTGATATAGAGGAGGGTCAGAGACAGTCGAAGCCGCTCAAGATCCTCCGTCTGCAACATCCGGTTCTTATATGGAGCCGTCACCTCGGCGATTTCCGCATCCGAAAAGACTGTATTGCGGGTCACGTATATATTGTTGACGAAGACCCGCACCATCCCTGGCTCTGTTGGGGCCCCGGTCTCCGGCGGCAGTGGAACGATGGGAAGCACTGGACTTGGAGGAGGCGAGGGCCGTTGAAATTCCTTCTTCAGGGGACCTGGCGGCTCTCCGGAGCGTCCCGTCGGGTCGATCGCAGTCTGTGCGAAAGCGGCAGTCTGTGCCAACACCATCACCACGGCGAGGCTAATACCGGGAAAGGGTGCCCTGACGTACCGGGCAAAGCAAGGTTGCGCCGGTTCACCAGCGCGATAGGTCATGATTGGCAGCCCGCCGACCAGTCCACGGCAAAGGCCTGAGTCAAGAATCCTGCCGGCGCGATCTGACGCAAAGACAGCAGTGATTGGTCTGTCTTGTCTATCTGGTCTGTTTGGTCTATCTGGTGCGCAGCCAACCCTGCTCGGACTACACCCGACACACCAGACAGACTAGATAGACCAGAAAGACCAGATAGACCTCCTTCCCTCGTCCCCATGCCCAGCGTAGCAAGCGGACTGCCAAGCCAACTGCCCGGTTCGGTTGGCAGGCTATCCCGGCCTGCCACCGTGAAGCTGCTGAACTCACCACCGGTCAACGCGGCACAATGTTGGTTGAGCAGCGACGTGGCTTCCAGTGGCGTTTTCCCCAGCGGCTGGATCTGGCCGCTGGCCGGGGCGTTGGGAGACTGAATGGTCACAGTGCCGTTCACGCCGAATTGCGAAGACGCCGAGATGACGCTGTTCGCGTCCGTCAACAGAAGGTTGGTTGTGATAGAGATGTTCCCGCCAGGACCCTGCACCGCAGTGGCCAATATCTGGCTGTTCTGCAAAATCACGAATTGGGGATCAATATTGACGCTGCCGCCGCCACCTGCGCCATCCAGCACCGAGGCGCTGATCATACTATTAGTGAGATGCACCGTGCCGCTTGGATCGGTCGTGATTTTGATGGCGCCGCCGCCTGCTTGGTTGGCCTCTGTCGTCACCGAACTGTCCGTCATTGCGAACTGGTTACCGGCGTTGATCTGAATGTTGCCGGTGTTACCGGGGCCGGTGCTGCTTGCGGAAACTCCTGCGCCGTCTGAGATCGTGAAGGACTGTCCGGCTGTGAGAATGATGTTGCCGCCTGAGCCTGCGTCGGGATCTGTCCCGATGGTTCGACTTTGAATCCCTCCCGCCTGTCCGGTGCTCAGGGTGCCTGACATCGCTATCGTGTCGCTCGCGGTGATGGCGATGTTGCCACCCTGTCCGCTGCTGCTCGTGCCGCTGTTGATTTGAGATCCCGTGCTCATTGTTAATGATCCTGTTAGGACGGAGACGTTACCAGCATTGCCGCAGGCGCCGGAACATTGCCCGCCCACAGAAAGTGTAAAAATTCCACTCGGCTGAGTTACTCCGAGTGCGAAAAGAGGTTCAGGAGAGAAATCGCCGGCTTCTCCCGACATGCTAATCGAGTCCGTGGTAATCGTTACGTTTCCGCCACGTCCACTCGTCGCAGTACTTGTGTTGATCCTAGCCCCTCCAGTCATGTCAAGCCTTGGTGTCGTGATCGTGATGTCGCCAGAATTTCCCAGATTACCCAAGGTTCCAAACGAGTTGCTGAAAATACCACTTGGTCGATCAGTTGTGCTCGCTCGCAAGAGCCCAAGATGATCGGTCGCTGTAATGTCAATAGGTCCTGCGTGTCCGTCACCGCCAGTGCTTGAGCTCAGGTTGCTTCCATTGGTCAACTCGACAATACGTCCATTGATGGTGATTCCCCCTCCAGATGTAAGACCTGTCAGGGCTTGTACTTGGGAATTGTTGGCTACGAACTGGTCGGTGTTAATCGCGATGGGAGCACTTCGGTCTTGGCTTGAACTGCTGATGAGGCTGAAGTCCAGATTAATATCGTCCACATTGAGGGCAATGCTTCCAGACGTTCCGGTCGTGGATGTTAAGGAAAATGCATCGGTGACAAGAGTAACATTAGTGAATTCGAGACGATCCGCTGTGATTGAGAGATTGCCAGATGAGCCCGTTGATTCTTCGCCAAGATTTAGGGCCAGGAAGTTGCCTGTGCTAATAGCGGTGTCCTGAGCCTGGATGATACGGGCCGTGATATTGACCTCGCCCCCCAGGCCTCCGTCGAGGCCTGTAGTGCCGCTATCGACGAAAAATGTAAACCCATTTACCGGTTCTCCTATAACCGTAAGATCGCCAGTAGCTATATTGACATTGCCTGCTTCCCCTAATCCAGAAGTGTGCGTATCGATTACTGAATAGAGGAAGCTGTCGATTGCTGCGGCGCTCACATCCATACTGCCAGATGAGATTCTGATCTCACCAGCATTGCCGGTACCGGTAGTTCGGGCGGTCAGTGCAGGGACGTCGACAATTGCTATCGATATGTTGTCGGTGGTTTGAATATCAATGGAAACCGGCGCACCATTCGAGTTTGTCGTATTTGCTGAGATAGTGGCCTGGTTCATCATGAACTGACCGCTTCGAATGCTGACCATGCCAGTCGCGTCGGCCGAGACATCCAAGGTGGAGCCTCCTGAAAGATCAACAGTTCCCATATCGCTGAACGATTGCCCGTTGGTGTTAGGTCCAGAGTCTAAGCTTGGATGGAGATCTTCACCGGGCGAGGCGACGCTCGTGAGGTTGATTTGACCTCCAGGAGCTGAAAGCTTGGCCGGTTGGACCGTGCCATCGTCAAGGGTGCCAGCTTCAATAGTGATGTCCGCTCCCACAAGCGAGATGCCCTGGTTTTCCGAGACAGTGAACTGGCTGCCTTGAACGGTAATGGCTCCAGGATTTGAGCCCAAGAATCCAAAGGCTGCCACGGGAGCGCTCGTCAATACACTCGGTTGTGTCGAGTCTGCTTGGAAAATGCCCGCATTGGATCCACCTATCTCGTCCAGTCGGAGATAGTCGGCAGTCGTAAAGGCCACCATTCCGCCTACATTCACCGTAGCGTTAGGGCCGAATAAGAAGCCAGCGGGATTCAACAAGAAGAAATTGGCGCTACCGAATCCCTCGGTTTGAATTGTGCCCGAGATGTTCGAGACATTCCCGCCAGTAACACGACCGAGGATGTTTGATGTCGGGAGGGCAGTCTCGTTTAAGAAGTTCGCGATGTTGGCTGTGGGAATTCCAAACTCACCGAAGCTGTGAAACAGATTCGGTCCGTTGTCCGGCCTCGTCCCTCCTGTGATGTTATATTGAGTTACGTTGTTAGGCAGATTGATTGGCGGACTGATCTGCGTACTGAGTCCTGAAGAAGTGATGGGCACTTGTTGGGCCTTCACATGCGAAGGCCCGTTTGGGAGCACCTGCCAGATCAAGAACATTGAGATCACGATGAAAAAAAAGGGTGCGGACCGAGACTTCTGTCTGTCAGGTGTCACGGATTTAGCCTTTCTTGACGGTGCAGATGTGCTCTACTAAACAAAGGTCATCGGCGGTCTATGACCCGTCGCTGGTACTGCAAGCTTATAAGCACTTACATTCACAGGCTCCTGAACCGGATGTGGTATTCGTGCATTTCCAAGCGGGGTTTGTCGAACTACACGCCACGCCCGGCTGAAAGCATTTTGTGCCGCACGACACTATTCTCTTGAGGCATCCTTCACCACCAGTCGTCAGATCAGAGCATTCATCTTTCTTTTCGAACAACGAACATCCTGAGAGTACAAGAACGCCAAGAAAACAGAACAAAATAATCGACCTCGTCATTCTAGAAACATGTTGATGTACCATATGCTCCTCCTTGCTAAGGTTAGGCCCACCACATTTTATTCACCGGATAGGAAGACCTGCAGGCGGTGACGGTGGCAGTGACAAAGACTCCTTGAGCGCTTTATTGCAATTGAGTCTTTTCCCTGAAATGGTTTTCCCTTGGAGGGTTGATAGAGGATCTCCATTATCCATCAATAGGGATTTCAACTCACTTGGAGTCAGTTTCGCCCGCCTTGGAGTCAATCGGTCCACTGGAGGGGGTGCCAGTCTTCTAGCCTGCAACAGAGCCGCACAACCGGAGACATGAGCTGCGGCAAACGACGTCCCGTCACCCATGAGAACGGTTGCAGGTTGTGAGATCCCATACACCCATGCAGTGGACACGATGTCCTTGCCAGGAGCTGCGAGATGAACTGTTCCCTGGCCATAATGTGACATTTCTGATAGTTTTTCGTTGAAGGGGCTTTGATCATCACACCTCCCGGGGCTATATAAACCGTCACAAACTGAAGTTGCAGCTACTGCAATGACATTGTCGAGACCTTCGGTTCCATAGTTTGCCGGATAGACAGGTATCATGTCGTTGTCGCGTTCTCCTGGCGAGGCGCCTATACCGTTATTTCCTGCCGCGGCAACGAAGAGCACACCACGATTCCCTGCGTCTTGAATCGCTAGCTTCAGCGACGCGTTCCCTAGTGCGCCACTTGTCTCGAGGCCGAGACCTCCAGATTTGATCGCCCAACTGGCGTTGATGATGTGTGCACCGTGTTCATACGCATACTCAATAGCCTCAATGGCATCTCCGACAGTGCCAGTGTTATCAGCTCCACAGAGAATCTTCATCCCCATCAACTTAGCCTTGGGATATACACCAGCTACGTAGCCGCTCTCATCCCCGCCAGAGGATGGGTTATTGTAGACGGCGCCTATGACGCCGCTCACCATGGTCCCATGAGGATATTGACCATCTGAAATATTTCCAAATGCATATCCCTCGCCTGATCGATAATCCATGCAGAAGCCCGCTCCGTATATATCATCAGGAATTTCATTATTGTCGTCATCATCTCCTGTAGTTCCATTAATCTCTTGCTCATTTATCCACATTTGTTCCAAGAGATCTGGGTGCTGATAGGCTATGCCAGAGTCGAGTACGGCGACTATAGGAGAGCCAGCACGGAGAAAAGTTAGTGGTGTGCTCTTCCATGCCTCCTTCATGCCAATCGCATCCATCCCCCATAGAAATCCTTCTAGCCACCCTCGATCATTGGGAGGAGGATCATAGAGTGAAAAGATTTTGTGGTTTGGCTCAACAAACTCAACCACAGTATGCTTTCTGAGTTGTTCGATCGCATTCTTCACCGATTGTCCATGGGGCAGTCTTAAACGCTGAATTCCAAGTCTAATAAATGTCTTGGCGGAGCGAACTTTATGGTCTTTGTACAAGAGGCTTTCTAGATCGGCTAAGTTTTGTGCTCGTTTCTTCCGGTTAACGGAACTAATAGATGTTTCCTTATACTTCAGCAGCACTTCTCCTTCGACAAATTGTTCGGTCGCAGGAATGGTTCCCATAGGTAGCTTTTTTGAATAGAAAGGATCTCGTTGGGCGAGCGTGTCCGTTCTTAAGCCATACAGTCCAAAGAATGCTAGAGCAGCAATAATAATTCCCACACCGGATGAGCGAAGTATCATTCTCAGCCTACTGAAGCCAATACTACAAATGCCTAGTGCGCCTGAATTGCTTATTAAAGTCCACAGCGTTAATTTCTAGCACGCTAAGAATATTCATTGCCCAATTCGTTGAGAGAAGAAATGGTGTCAGCAACTGTTTCCGACTGAGGTTGCTGTTTGTCCAGGAACCGATACGCTGATGATCGGGAGGTAGATGACCGCACTTCTCGGAAGCCTAAGGTGCCATTCATGGGCGCCTCCTTCGAAAGTCCAGTGCAGGAAACCAGTCGCGCAGCGCACCTGGACAGTGCCGTAAGAGCGACTGGCGCCACGTATTAAACCAGTACGGTATTTTTAGCAATAGCATTTGCGGGGGGTATACACTGGCTACCATATCTTGGGGGCATCTTCCCTGCCTATCCGCAACTGATAGTCGGTCTCGTCTGTCTGGTCTATCTAGTCTGTCCGGTTTTGTTTGGTCTAACTAGTTCGCTTACTTCTTGATCGCTTCTGGACGAGACATAACGCAATCGATGTGCCAATGGCTTACGTAGCTGGCTTCGAAAAATTCGTTGCACCTTTCGTCAAAATTGCTGGGATTTCACGACGCCGATGAGGAATTTGAATGCGGAGGATAGGAGGAGCACCATCTCAGTTGGATCAATTTTGATTCCGGTGGAATCTAATTGGATTCAACTGCTTTCGGTGCCCGCATGATTCATGACGGTCGTAGCGAAATACCGCAGTGGCATGGTGAAAGTCGCAGTGTTGCACAGCAAGTAAGGACACCGCCGCCGACAACGAGCAGTGGCTCAATTCATTCGCTCCGTAGTTTTTAACGTTATGAAACCAGGGCGATCTCTCTTGAGCCAACCCTGGCCTTTTGGTGGCCGCTTGGGGCTCAGCTGGACTCTGGATGGGACCGCTGGCACAGAGCCCATCTCGCTGGCTTCCTTTCACTCTTCCAGATGCTTTACTATAGGCCTCAGACATCTTTCTTAGTGAGGCTTCTCTTCATGCGGCCTAAGGCCAGTTCGTCCTGCCAATCCTCCGGGCATCATGTACTGCGTTTGGAGACGACCGACAAGATTGCCACGTACAGGAGGAAGCCATGAAGGTAAAATACGACCAGGAAGTGGATGTGCTCACCATTCAACTAAGTGGTGCTCCGGTTGAGGAAAGTGATGAAGATAAACCCGGGGTCATCCTCGACTATGACAAGGATGGTAGCATCGTCGGGATCGAGATCTTGAATGCCTCGAAGCGCATGGAAAATCCGTGCGCCTTGGAATATGCCGTAGCATAAGGGGCCGGCATCGCCCACTTGGCCTCGTAAACGGTTAGACCTGCCTCTTCAGCCACCGGTCGCTGTCTTTCTTGTGGAAGATGGCGAGAATCACGACGCGTGGAACCTTCTGATTACGCCAGCATCAAACGCTGCCCCTTGTGGCACTGAGACGGGGACAGTGATGAAAACGGTGTCAGGAACCGTTTCTCCATTCCATCCCGCTCCACCCGCGCCTTTTCGCTGCAAGGGTGAGCAGACCGACGAAATATGGGGTATCGCCAGCGGCGAGTGCCTCAATGTATGATCGCAAGACTTGACCCTCCGGCGTTGCTTAGGCTCTTCGTTTTCTTAGAGTAGGTGAGAAGTGGTGAACAATGACCTGGGAAATTTTCTGGAAATCTCGGTCAGATGTCAGGATCGGCAGCCCGTGCTGCATGGCGCTGGCGGCGATCCAGATATCGTTGGCGGCAACAGGGGTGCCGGCCTTCTTGAGCCCAACGCGGATGGTTGCGTAACGCTCCGACGTCTCTTCGTCCACGTTCAGTACACTGACGCGCGAGGATTCCAGAAACATTCGTAACTCGTGCTCATTCCTCTCTCGTTTACTTCCCTGGAGAAAGCCCGCGCGAAGCTCTCCGAGGACAATCGGACTTATCCATATCTCCTCGACTTGAGGTAGGGTCTCAATAATCTCGGGGTGTCGTTTCTTAAATGCAATATACGCGGAGCTGTCCAGAAGCAGTCGGGTCATTCCCAACTCTCCGGATCAAACGTGCGTTGCTCGGCAATGAGTTTGTCGAACGCGGCAGCCTCTTCTTTCGTCCAGGTTCCGGCAAGATGATCCAGATCATGATAGTGGATCGGCGCTTTCTTTTTGGTCTTTCCACCCGACGATTCCTCCAACAGCTCGATGACCGCTTTATTCACACTGGTCTTCTTCTGCTTGGCTCGCAGTTGAACTGTACGAGCGACTTCGGGTGGAAGGTTGCGTAATGTAATCGCTTTCATGGTCATACCTCCGTGCATCATCGATGCATCATAGTGATGCACATTCTACTGTAGGGAACATAGCTCGTCAAACAGATGCGGTCAGATGAACCAAATCAACCAGAAAGGTTATGATTGCCCCATAGGGAAGGGCTTGGGACCTCTACTGAGATCCCAAGCCCAAGTTCAAAGGAACCGTTTGGGTCTCTACACCTGATAACTGTGATGATGGTGTCGGAGCTTTCAAATGCCAAGATTGCGGGCACAGGAACGGGGACAGGCACCGTCGCAGACGACGGAGCCAGTCCCACACACGCCAGTTTCGCGAGGTGTCGAGATACGCTTTCGAGGAACGTGTTTCTGGACCTCAGACGTGACTTTAGATTTGCTCGATGTTACCATCTCTCGTGTTTCACTGGGTAACCATTCGGAGCACACGCCCATGACAGGGGAAGAAAAATTACGTGTTTCCAGAGAAACGATTGCGGAGTTTTGCAGAAAGTGGAAGATTATGGAGTTTGCGCTCTTCGGCTCTGTCTTACGCGCAGATTTCAGCCCGGACAGCGACGTCGATGTGCTGGTGACGTTTAATTCCTGTTCCGATTGGGATTATGAGCATCTGTTGAGAATGAAGGCGGAACTTGAAAGTCTATTTGAGCGGCCTATAGATCTTGTACAGCGACAACAAATTGAAAGCAGTGACAACTACATTCGCCGCAAGCACATTCTGACCAACTTGGAAACCGTCTATGTGGCGTGACGATGCGTATCTATTGAATATTCTCATCGCAGCACGACATGCAGGGAAATTCAGAGGAGAACTGACGTGGGGAAGCAGCAACAACAGATGTGCCGATCCTGATTGCTGCCATTGAGCCTCTCATCCCCCCGGAAAAACCTTAACCGAGAATATCCTGCTTCCACTGTCTCAGATTACGCAAACCGGTGGCATTCATAACTCTAGCGGCACTGGGACGGGGACTGGCACTGCCGCGCTGACATGCATAGTTATGAGTTGTGAGTTCTGAGTGCTGAGTTGATCATTGGGATCGCAGAAAACTCAGGACTCAGAACTCCTAGAGAGTCTTCGCGCACCGGAACCCTGTGCCGAGGCCACGGAACGACGGCAGATGGGTGTCCCGATCCGTGGTGCGCAGGTTCTTTTCCCCGCTACCCCAGGAGCCGCCGCGGATCACTTTGTACGTGCCGGTCGGCGGTCCAGTCGGATTCTGTGCAGGGCTGGTTTTGTAATAGTCCTGATCATACCAGTCATTGACCCACTCCCAGACGTTCCCGGCCATATCATAGATGCCATAAGGACTCTTTCCATCTTCATAAGAGCCCACCGTTGACAAGACCCAGTGGTTACTCCACGTCTCTTTCCCCAGGTTCGCATACACCCTCGTTGGAGATTCATTCCCCCAGGGATAGAGACGGTGATCTGTTCCCCGTGCTGCTTTCTCCCACTCCGCTTCCGTTGGCAGGCGCTTGCCGACCCATTTGCAATAGGCATCGGCATCCGGCCAATCCACGTTGGCGACCGGGCGCTTCTGGTGCGAGGATTGGTTCATCGTCTTCCAGTCCGCTGGCCTATCGATCCATTTCGCCTGCAAAAAAGCCGCATACTGCTCTACTGTCACTTCGTATTTATCCATGAGAAAGGCGCCCACATACACCCGATGGACCGGTTGCTCGTCTGCATCGCCCGTTGAATTCCCCATCATGAACTCTCCCGCCGGCACCAGCGCCATCGTCCGATCTTGAGGCTGAACCGACACCGTTTTCTCGCGATGCTGTTTCTGCCACTGGCGAATTTTCTCTTGCGACTGTTCGTAGCAGGCTCGCTGTTCATCGTCGAGACCCAGCTTGTTCGCAATGTCTAGAGTGTCCTTGGCCTGAGCAACGTTCTGTGGTGAAACGTTCGGATCGTTGATGGCCTGTTTTCCTTCGTCCAGTAAGCGCCAGACTTTGGCCTTGCGTCCTCGCTGGGTGGCCAAGCCTGCCACTGAGGAGCGCGCATCAAGTTCCAGCGAGGTCTCGTAATGCACTTCCGCGCAGGCCCAGGCTTTCAAGCCCCGGCAGGCCTCGCCGAGATAGAAGTGCGCCATGGCATTCGCAGGGTTGTTTTGCACATAGGCTTCAAAGGCTGCGCGAGCCTCCTGGTACTTGTGTTGTTTCAGGAACTCGTACCCAGCGGCAAATTTCTTGGCGTGCTCATCGGAAACTGTCCCTGCTATCGTCTGCTCGACGTCGAGCCCTAGTAATACGACGAGTAGAAGGATCTTTGTCATGCTCATCTCTGGTCTATCTCGTTTATTCGGTCTGTCTGGTCTGTCTCGTTGTTTGAATCCGACCAGATAGACTAGACAGACCAAATAGACCGAATGAACAACTCAAGGGGGGGAGCCGCAGCTCCGGGTCTCGCAGAGCCGGGGCTCCCTTGGCGTTGACGTGCAGGCAACCAGGAGGTTGGCAACCAGGAGGAGGTTCTGGTTGGGTATGCCCCAGAATGAAGTCGTCATCGGGTTTTCGGGCCTGAATCCTCGCCAGTGAAGTTTCATGCGCCAGCCCAGTGACTGGTGGTTGACTGCTCGTCACGCCTCTTACTCCTGAGCCTGTGTGCTGAGATCTCAGTTCTGAGTTAGAAGGTGCTGATGTATCCGGGATTAACTCAGCACTCAGCACTTACAACTGTCCCCGCAGGGGTTATCGCCTGACCGCTTCTTGACGGGGTCTAGAGCAATCGATATGCCAGTGGTTCACGGAGGAGCCTGCGAAAAGTTTTTTGTGATTGCTTTCAGAATCTGTGGGTTTTCACGGTGTTGAAGGAAAGCATGAAGGACAGAACATGCCGGGCATTATCTAGACTGAATGTATCTTGATTACCGTGGAATCCAATTGGATTCAGAGGAAAACCGTCATCGGGTTTGTCCGGTCTGGTTGGTTTGTCTTGTTTGGCTGAACCGGATCAACTAGATGAACTAAACGAACCAGATCAACAGAAAGGGCTTGAGACCTCCATCGAGATCTCAAGCCCTGGTTCAAATGCGCCTGCGTGTCGTCTACACCTGGTGCCCGTACTGAGGATGTCGCAGCCTTCTGATGCCACGGCCGATTAGCGCGATGAGGACGGCACCGAGGAGGACGCCGACTATTTGCAACGGCCCTTCGGTCCAACCATACATATGCGCAACCGTCATGAAATCGACAGGCGGTTTCCTGCTGACGCTCTGGATCGCATAGCTTGCATCGACGAAGAACAGTGAGAGTAACAGCGCAGCGCCGATTGAGAGCAAAGTTAAGTTCTTATACATCCTGCACCTCCTTATGGTTGGTTGCCGTGACCATTTTCTGGTGATGCTCTTCAGCAATCAACGTGCCAGTAAATCCAATTGATGGTCCTAACTGTTTATCTATTGATTTGTTGGATCTATTTTGTGTGACTGCCGTGATGAACGCCGTTCTGAGCGTTTCGGCAAACAATTCGTAATTGAATCCAATGTTATTCTGATGGAATCGGAATGGATGCACGTCGGAAAGGTGAAGGATTCGTAACTGCGAACGTTGGACCAGAGAATGAAAGGTGCTTTTGCGAGATTTTTCAGAATCGACTATATTGCGCCATACAACGATTAAGGAAAGCACTCGATGAGAGAGGCTTCATATCCTTGACATAGATAGACGCATCGGCTCTTGATTCAAGCTAGAACGATTCGACGGATTTATTCGTTATTTGATTTGTTTTGTAATTGCTCGGTCGATTTCAACCAGACAAACGAGACAAACCAAACAGCTAGAGCAACCGCTCAGAGAGCAGGGATCATGGATTGTCTGTTATTGCGGCATGGTATTGCAGTAGAGCGGGATGAATGGGAAGGAGCGGATGCAGATCGTCCTCTGACCGAACGGGGAGCGATGCGCGTAGCCCAGGTATCGGCTGGTTTGAAGCGACTCGACGTACAGCCGACGCATATTTTCTCGAGTCCTCTGCTCCGGGCGATCGAGACGGCAAAAATTTTACAGAAGTCGCTGCGAGCTCGCTCCGCGGTGCAAGTTATTGACGAACTCTTGCCGGATGCGCCTCCCAATACGCTTCTATCGAGTCTTCACAATGTTCTGCCGGAATCTTGCGTGCTGTTTATCGGCCATGAGCCGCATTTGGGAATGGTTGCAAGCGTCCTCCTGGCGGGGCGGTCCTCTGCCTCGTTTCCCTTGAAGAAAGCAGGAGCCTGCCTCATCGAGCTGCCGGTCCCGGCCAAACCAGGTCAAGGCGTTCTTCGCTGGTGGTTGACTCCGAGTCAGCTGAAGGCCATCGGAAAGCGGAACTCGAAGGCTGAAGGTACGAAGTCTGAAGACTGAGGTTTCGAGGTTCGAAGTTCCGAAATCTCCGGCCTTCAGACTTCGACCTTTACTGCGGCACCTTGCAGGTTGCTGGTGAGAAGCGGCTGAATCCTACTGCGCAGTGCGTCTTGAATCTCATCAGGTGATTTTCTGGCATCGATCACTTCGAAGTGAAACTCTTCCGCCATTTTGTCGAATTCTTCGATCAGGAGCGACTGGTACTTCTTAAAGCTATCGTAGAGATCACTGCCGAGACGAAGATCCATTCCCGATTCCCAGAAATTCATCCCTTTGGTTTCGATGACGCGCAGGACGAGTGTTTCGATGTCGATACGCATGTAGCAGACGAGATCCGGCACTAAAGCGAAGCCGAAGACGTCTCTCGTCCACTTGCGGTTTCCACTGCGCACAAAATCGCGTGCAAAGGCCGTATAGATATACCGGTCGGCCAGGACGATGAAGCCTGAACGAAGCGCGGGGATGATCTCGTGCTCTAACCGATCTGCAAAGTCGGTGGCATACAGCAGGCTGAACGACCACCGGTCGAGAATGTTGCCTTCTTTGGCCATTTCAATCGTCTTCGACATGAGATTGGAGCGGGTCCAGCCGGTTGTGATGACGCCATAGCCCTGCACCTCCAACCATTCCTGCAACATCTCGATGTGCGTGGAACGGCCGACGCCGTCGGTGCCTTCGATGGCGATGAGTTTCCCTTTCAGGTCACTCGGGTTTAGATACGTCAAACCGTCGCCAAAATACTGTGCGCCGACCATGGGTGCCTCGCCTTGGTTTGTAATCTTTGAGCGCCTCTCCGACGAGCTGGCGCATGTCGTTCTGCTGGGCTTCGATGTCTCTTGTCGCGTCCATCGTGATGAGTTGAAACTCATCGACGATCTTGTCGTACTGGTCCAAAATACGTGATTGGAAGATGCGGAAACTTTCGGTGACATCGGGGCTCAGGTTCATGTCCATGCCGGCTTCGTAGTACTTGAATTGCCCGCGCGTGCCGCCGAGAAGCCGGGAGATAGCCTCCTCGATTGGGATCTTGAAATAGAAGGCCATGTCCGGGGTGATGGCGAAGCTATAGAGCTTGCGAACCCACTCGGGGGATACGCCGCGGACTACGTCGCGTGCAAAGGCGGTGTACATGTAGCGGTCGGCCAAGACAATCATACCGGCTTTAAGCGGCGGTAAAATTTCATGATAGAGGCGGCTGGCAAAGTCAGTCGCATGCAACAAGCTGAACGTCGTCGGCGTCAAGCTTTTGTTTTTCTTCCCCCGTTTGGTCGTATCTTTGACGAGTTCCGAGGAGTTCCATTCCGTAAAGAAGACTCGATGGCCTTTTGACTCCAGCCACTTATGCAGCAACAGTAGTTGTGTGCTCTTGCCGGACCCATCGATGCCTTCGACGGTGATCAGTTTCCCGGGGTAGGGGTGAGGATGCCGGAGTTGAGAGGGTTGCTCGCTCATGCGGCATCGTCCTGCGAAATGACGGAAAATTTCACGCGTCGGTGGAACACGCGTTCGAAGAGATCTGCTCGGCCTGCCGCGGCCCAGGTTTCCAATTCCGCATCGCCGGTCACGTGCACGGTGATGGTGATGGTGCCGCCGAGCCTGACATCAAGTGTGCGGACGACCGAAAAATGCGTTCGATCCAAACCATCGGCGATCCGAAGCAGCGCGGATAAGATCCGCACGATGCGTTTGTACTTGTGGGATAGGTTGCCGAATCCCTCGTGCTTCAGTTGAGGAACTGCGCGCCGGTGATACCGCGCCACATTCGCGACGATCTGAATCTCCTCGCCGGATAACCCTCCCAGGCTGCTATTGGTGATGAGATAGTAGGCGTGCTTATGGTGCTGGCGCTCATTGATGAGGTAACCGACATCGTGCAGAATTGCCGCGTATTCAAGCCAGTTACGCTCTGTAGGGCCCAAGCGATGGAGGCGTGTCGTCTGATCAAAGAGGCGCAAAGCCAGGCCTGCGACATGAAGGCTGTGGGCTTCGGGTGCCTGACAGCGGCGGGCCAGCGCCATGACATTGCGCCGTCGCAAGTCGGGAATTTCCGTTTCCGCTTTGAGCCGTTCGCGATGGCGCTGGGTAAAGTCGTAGATGATGCCTTCACGAATGGCCTTGTCGCACAAAATGAGCTCATCTCGCCCCGAGAGCTCCATCAAACGCCGGAGGACCATCGCGGCAGGAAACAGTGTGTCTGCGCGTTTAGGATCCAATCCAGGAATTGCCAGTCTGGCTCTCATGGTGGATTGACGAAGATCCTGCTCGATCTCTTTGACGTCTTTTAGTGAGATCGTGGCGAGATTGAGTTGAGTGAGCGGGCGATTCGTCCGGCGCAAATGAATGACTTCCGCTAAATTACTCGCCATGCCGGAGGTGGCGATCAGAGAATCGAATCGTTTTGTCTTAAACGAATCGAGAGCGCCCTGTAAGTGGGCTGTGACATGGTCTTCGAGAGAGCGCACCATCCTCTCGGAAGGAGGTGTTCGCTTGAGGAATTCATCGACCAGCCGGATGGCGCCCAGCTTGAGGCTTTTTACGTGTAGAAGCTGATCACGGTTTCCGACCATCAGTTCGACAGAACCACCACCGACATCCACCAATAGTGCCGGCTGTTCCGTCATGGGCACGTTGTTCTTGACGCCGAGGAAAATCAACCTGGCTTCTTCCGTGCCGCTGATGACACGAACTCTCAACCCCGTCTGTTTGGTAACAAGATTGATGAACTCACCCCCGTTTTTCGCCTCGCGCACGGCACTGGTGGCTACGGCAATCATACGATCGTAGCCCTTGTTCTTGGCGAGGGTGACCAGATTCCGAATTACGTCAAGCGCGCGTGCAATTGTCTCATCGGAGAGGCGGTGTGATGTAAAAGCGCCGTTTCCAAGCCTCGTCATGTCTTTGAAGCGGTCGAGGATCTTGTAGCCGGCATCCGGCTGGATCTCGGCTAATACCATGTGGATGGAGTTGGTCCCGATATCAATGACTGCAATCTTTGACATAAACAGTATTGTGTTATCAGTGACTTACGATTGATATCGCATTTGATTCATGAACTTCGCTACGGGAATAGAGCAGACCCTGGAGAAACTAGTTTGGTACGGGATGGTTTTACTGTTTCCTACGTGTGGCGCAAACGGGAGCCACTTGCGCAGGATGCTCAAAAAAGCCCTCCAGCAAGGCTGCAGCGAGTGAAGGCCCGAGGCGTACCCTCGGGGTACGTTGAGGGTCCGAACGATGCGAAAACGCCGCTGGCCGACTTTTTCAGCATTCTGCGGGAAACCATAATGAAAGGGCCGAGGCCTGTCAAGGCCGGCAAGGTTAATTCCTGGTTACACCTGAGCAGGCTGCTCTCTTGTGATCGGTCATGGTACTCTGCAACCCTATAGGTCGCAGCGCGGGAAGTGCGAGACAGGCGAGAAAGACGCGACGTGAGCAGATTGGTTGATCGTTCTTCACCTATGACTGTTGTTGTGACTGGTGCTTCGACCGGCATAGGTGCGGCTTGCGCACTCGATTGTGCCGGTCGTGGGATGACAGTGTTTGCCGGCGTGCGCGATCCTCAGGCAGGTGAGGCGCTTGTCGCGAAAGGTGGTCCGTCGCTCATTCCGGTCACCCTCGATGTCACTGATGAGCGATCTATTATGCAATCAGTCGAAGTGGTGCAAAAAGTTGTGGGCGAAGGCGGTCTTGGAGGGCTCGTGAATAACGCTGGGATCGCTGTCGGCAGCCCCCTTGAAGTAATTCCCTTGTCGAAACTCCGGACACAACTTGAGGTCAACGTGATCGGGCAAATCGCCGTCACGCAGGCGTTCCTCCCGTTGTTGCGTCGTGGTCGCGGTCGAATCGTGAACATGGGATCGATTTCAGGGCGAGGCGCTATCCCGCTCTTGGGGCCCTACGCCGCATCGAAGTTTGCTTTGGAAGCGCTCACAGATGCATTGAGAATGGAACTCCAACCTTGGGGGATTCAGGTTTCGATTATTGAACCGGGGGCGATTGCGACGCCGATCTGGGAGAAGTCCGACAAGGCGGCAGACGAACTTGAAGCATCAGCCAGCGAAAATGCGAAGGCCCTCTATGGCGTAGCGGTGACTCGAATGCGTGAAGTCATTGCCCAATCGGCTCAACGAGCCATTCCGCCTGAAGCGGTGGTCCGAGCGGTGCATCATGCGTTGACGGCGTCGCGTCCTAAAACTCGCTACCTCGTGGGCGCGGATGCAGCAGCGCGGGCGTGGATGGTAAAGTGGCTACCGGACCGGGTCCAGGACAGACTGCTGACCTGGTTCTTGAAGTACCCGCGAGCATAGGCGGGCGGGACAGGCGAGAAAAGCGCGACAGGCGGGAAACGTGAAATGCGCCGAATGGCCGGCGGTTTGATCGTGCTTCTCTCGCGAGTCTCGCATTTCCCGCCAGTCTCGCGCGGTCCAGCCCGCTGGACTGCGTGATCAACCCACTAGATCCGGGTTGAGCCGGTTCATCGGCTTGATCGAGAGGGCTTTGATCTCGTTGTAGATGATCGTGCGTCCTGCCTGACGAAGGCGCGAGAAGACTCCTTCGACGATTACGTGGTCCCCTTCCCGCACTTCAATCTGACCGAGACTGATGACTTTCAGCGTGCCGGCCGGATCTTTCAGAAGAAACCCATAGGCCGGCTGGCCCTGCCGGTTGGTGGCCAGTTGGACATTAGTGACCTGGCCGGCGACCACCACTTCCTGGTGGTCGTACTGTTCCGGGTGGGTAAGGAGTTCGGTAATCTCCAAAAGACCGGATGCGCGAACAAGGAACGGAACGAGGCTGAAGGCGAGTAATGGTACTAGGAGAAACAGCAAACGTACGATGAAGAGACATCGAGAAGGCTGTTGGATGTTCGACTGTTTGGCCATGATGAGCAGGTATTATACCTCAATCTGTTGAACTGTGAATGTTAAGTGATGAACGCTACCATTTATCGGACGCTTTGCCGCCGGCATCTTCTCCTCTCAGACTATTAAGGATTTGCACCTGCATTTCGGTCAGCTCCCTCTGCGGAGCTTCGGCGGGAGCTTCAAGCGCGTTCACTTCATTCTTGGGTGCGGCAGCGGTCCGCTTAAGCAACTCCGCATCCACTGTATCGGGAGAGTCATCCATGTCGTTGAGAACAGTGATGAGCCGCTGCAATCCGAATAAGTTCCTTGTGACTTCTGAATGCATGGCATTGGAACTGGCTCCGAAGACGAGTGAGGTCCAGAACTTGACTTCGATCTCTTCGGGCAGGTTGCCCCAGACCAGAGAGGTCAGTTTATCGATGAGTGCCGACTCCGACTTTTCCAATCCATCGTAGGTCGATAGCGTACGTTCAATAGGTTGCTCTGCGAGGACCGAGAACGTTTCCTTCCACAAATCCAATGGCGCGGTTGCCGTAGCTGGCGCGCCGGTCTGTAACGCAGCCTGGAGTGCGTGGAGGTACTGTGAGAGGTACTTCACTTTGCGGGCTGCGAGACTCCCGGCAGGGATGCCCCACACATGTGCGATTTCGTGATCCTGCAGCGGCGCTGAGAGGGCACTCTGCCGCTCGCGTTCAGCCAGGTCGAGTCTTTTGCGATATTTTTCGGCCATGCGGAGTTGCGTCTGGAACTCGATGCTGAGCCGTTGTCGCTGATAGTCCTCGGGGCTGAGCTCACCGGCATCCCAACGCTGCTCCAACAGTCGGATTGCCGGCTTAGGCAATGCGGTTCTTGCGGATGATCGCAAGGCGTCAAGTGTGTCAGAGGAGACAGAGAAATGTTGAGACAGGAGAATCCCGGTCCGATCGGCGAAGACTTCTCGGAGCTGCGAGAGACTGCGGAGACTTTTGCACTGCAGCCACGTCCGTTCCCGCTTGAGTCGAACCTGGCGACGATATTGGTCGCGCCGATCGGTGACCACCTTGATCGACTCGTTGGTAATGGCGGTGTTGGTGGGCTTCGTGCCGGCAACGCAGCGGGGGTCAGGCCGGTCTGCCACGATATACAGAATGTCTTCGTCCGTCACGTCGAAGTACTGGAGCAGCATCAGTCGAAGCATGATCCGCCCTTGTATAGGCATCGCATCGATAACGGATCGGATCTTCTCAAGCGTCAGGGATGAGGCGGGTGAGGTAAGTATGGTCATTGGGGCGAAAAGTTTCTATGCGTTGCCGGAAAGCCGCGACTCCAGGTAGAGGGCGACATACTCGCGAATTTCTTGAATGGTCCCGCTGACGAACATGTCCCGTGGAATTTCCACACGCGTGAGAGCGGCTGGATCGACTCCTCGTTCAATCGCGTAGTCTTCATCGATGTATAGGCTCACCGATCCGTCCGGAAAGCGAATCGCGTAGAGCGCGTTAGTATCAGCCATTCAACCTGGTCCGTCTTGTCTGTCTGGTCAATTCGGTCTGTCTGGACCGGTCAACCGGATAGACTAGAGAAACCGGACAGACAAATACAGGTATCACATGGGAGAATTGGCTGTCAAAGCTGGGAAATGGAGGCTGGCGAAACCTGTGAAACGTGAGGCGTGGGTCACCCGCGGAGCAACGGCCTTGCTTAGGAAATGAGATACCTGTCCTGTCTGTCCGGTCTATCTCGTGTGCATTGGTTGAACGAAACTACCTAGACAGACCAGACAGACAGGATAGACCAGACAGACCAACGCGTCAGCCGCCGAGGGTGTCGAGTGTTTCCTTGAGGCTCTTGCGAATACAGGTGAATATCGGCGTATCGCGCAGTGTATAGCGTGAGCCCTCGGTTTCTCGGAGCGCCATCACTAGATCCAGGAAGTCTTCCGGTTTATCGCTTTCAAAGGCGACCACCCATTCCTGGTCATCCAGCCCGAATGAATAGGTTGTATTCAGCTTTACCGAGGGGAAGCGATGGCCGACTTCAATGTGCTCATCCATCATACCCTGCCGCGCTGCTTTGGTGAGGAGGAACCATTCGCGTGTCTTGAGGAAGGGGTACACAAAAATGTATTTGGCTTTTCCGGGAACGACAGTCAACCGCTTGCTCTCTTGATTTTCATGGGTATGATGATCCACATACACTGACCGCTTAGTGATTGATAGATAGGAGTAGGGAGTCGTCAGGTATTGTCCCAAGCCTGAGGCCAAGATCTTCGTGGTCATGTCCTGAAACAGTTCCAGTTCGTAGCTAATCCGCCACAGCATGATATCGCAATCCCCCCGGATCCCGATCGAGGAGTAGGCAACCACGAGGACCTTGCCGGCATAGTCCTCGACCGCTCGCAGGAATTCCTGTTTGCCTTTGGTGCGTTCACTCTCGGGAAGGCGCCGCCAAGCCGGATCGACTTTATAGAAGGCAAAGTTGATATATTGGCGTCTGGGTGCTTGGGGCGCTGGGGTTTGTTCGGGGTTCGGCATCGAAACTCCTCCGTATAATCACTTTGGGGAAATGAGCGAGACACGCAAGCCGTGCGCGACAGGCGCGACTTGCAAAGATCACTCTACCGACCCGTCTCGCCTTTCTCGCAATTCTCTTGCGAGTCAACGATTCACGCTTCACGAGGAACGCGCTTTTGCGACGGCGTTCGTGACTAATTCAGGCTCAACGTCGGGTCGGTTCTTTATCACTTCGCCTTTGCGGTTGTCAACTTTGAAAGAGGGACAGACTTCTAGGGGCACTGGTAAAGTTTGAATCCATAGGCTAGTGCCCCCCCCTCTCTGCTGTGGCAAGATGAGGCATGTCGCCAAAAAAGAAAAAATCAAAGCACAATCCCTCCGACCTTTCGCTGCTCGCGCATTGCGTCATTGGGTCGGCAATTGGAGGCCCTCTCGTTCTTCAGAAACCGAAGAAGAGTCGATGACCAAAATAGAAATGGGTTCAGCCATAAATGGCAGTTTCAATGTCTCCTCGCATCGCGGTAGCACATCATCAACCTTCTGTTTAAAATCCTCCCAATTCCTTGATGCTCGCATTAGCACGATAAGCCCAAACGAATGCTGATGCAGTGCTGGATTGCCTATATCTTCAGTCAGCCATTGATGATGTTTAGCAGGTCGTCAGCCTTGCTGGAAAAAACAGTATGCTGTTCCTCCACAGGAAGGTGTGACAACGCGCTACAGTCCAGCTCAATGCTGCGGGGCTGGGACGCATCGCATAATGGGCAATCCCGACAATACTCCTAATATCTAACAGCTATGCCGAACGAATGAATTTACAGATTCGGATGGGGATGAGGCGGCTTACGAGGTTGACGAAAACTCATAGCAAGAAGGTCGAGAATCACCGGCATGCGCTGACACTATAATTTCATGTACTACAATTTCGCTCACATTCATTCGACGCTCAGAGTTACGCCCGCGATGCAAGCAGGAATGTCGGATCATGTATGGTCACTAGAAGAAATTGTTAGTTTAATCTATTAAACACTGAGGCCGGTCCCTTTCGGGAACCGGCCTCGCACCCTGGCCCGAAGGCTCAGGGGGGATAATTGGTGAGTAGAGTATATCTCTCAAAAGATGCGTGTCAAGGGAGGTGCTATGCCTAAGGTCAACGTCTATGTCGACGGCCTTAACCTTTATTATGGTTCATTGAAGAAAACGCCATATAAGTGGTTGGACGTAAGCAAATTGTGTGCGCTTATGCTTCCCACAGATACCATTCAATGCATTAAATTCTTCACTGCCAATGTCAGCGCTCGTCCTCACGATAAACATTTACCAACTCGCCAGCAGATTTATTTTCGTGCATTAAAGACTATCCCGAACCTCTCCATCATTTATGGTCATTTCCTGACCCATTCAGTTCCCATGATCCTAACTGGGAGTGATCCAATAAAAAGAGTGTGGGTAGACAAAACCGAAGAGAAGGGACCGGATGTAAATCTTGCCGCTCATCTCCTCCATGATGGCTTTAAGCAGCTGTTCGATGTGGCAGTAATCGTCACTAATGACTCCGATCTTGCGGAGCCGGTAAGAATGATCCGGCAGGTCCTAAACCTACCGGTTGGGATACTAAATCCTCACAGTATGCATAGTAGGACATTGCAGCAACATGCCTCATTTGTTAAGAGAATACGCCAAAGCCACCTTATCGCGAGTCAGTTTCCAGATAAGATGACCGACGGCAAGGGTGAATTTCATAAGCCAACTGGTTGGTAGGCAAACTTTACCAGTACCCTCCTAGGCTGCTCGTTGACAGGAGAACAGGCTTCTGGTATGGCCATGCCCACCATGTGGGGCGCACTGGTCCATCAGCACGTCGCCCAGGTGCTCCAGTCGACGGAGCGGTCGAAGCGTACGTGTCTGTTCGCATGCGCCGTTGCGCTGAGTTGTCCGCCTTGTACGTCTGCCTATGCCATCGACGTGCATCTCACCGCGAATCAGATTCAGACCGCACTGGCTCAAGGGAAAGAGGCGGCGCAGAAACAGAGACCGCCGGATAGCTTCTACGTGCAGTTCGGAGTGGCGGATGCGGTCCAACCCAAGGGATTTCTGATTACAAAAACAGGAGCCCTCTCGGTTATGGGCACGCACATGGCCTTGCGCGGAGTGGAGCCTAGTGAAGCCGATGTGGCTCAGGTGTTGGAAGGCACGACGATGCTCGTCAACATCGTCATTTTCGGCAACACGCTGAATTTTGCGGAGAACAGTTACATGGTACTCAATCAGGGCAAAAAGACCATCAAGCCTGTGACCGTGCGATTCGATGCCCAAGCCGACCGCAGTGTTGTCTGGCCGAAGAGCCCTCGATTCAAAGCGAAGGTTGTGGCGTCGTTCGACTATGCCGACTTCGATGCAAGGGCCGAGACGACGATTACGGTGTATCCGGGAACTGGAGAATCATCGAGTTTCTCCATGAATTTTAGCGAGATTCATTAGCCCGAACTGTTCCCAGTTACCCATGCCCAATGTACCTATAGCCCCACCACTGACCGCAGAAACAATCGGGATCGGTACCGAACTACTCATCGGCGGAAAGTCCGATGCCAATTCGCTCTTCCTCGCCGACGAACTTGGCAAGCTCGGCATCGAAGTTCGATTCAAATCGGTTGTCGGCGACGATCAGCAGGATATCATCACGGCCATTCATACAGCCGTGAAGCGAGTTCAAGTGATCATCATGACCGGCGGCCTCGGTCCCACCGTAGACGATTGTACGAGAGAAGCGGTTGCCCACGCGACCGGACGCCGGCTCGGTCGTCGGAAGGAAGCGCTGCAGGGGATGACCTCCCGACTCGCTCAATGGGGTCGCCAGCCGAGCCAGGGGCAGCTGCGACAGGCGAAGATCCCTTCCGGAGCGACAGTGCTGAAGAATCCGGTCGGTTCTGCGCCGGGGTTTTGCCTGATATGGAGGAAGGCATTGATTATCTCATTGCCCGGCGTGCCGCGAGAAGTGGAAGAGATGATGCAGCAGGAAGTGTTGCCGTTGTTGCGTTCAGCAAATGAGTTGTCGGGGCGACTTCTTCAATCGCCGATCCTCCGTCAGGTGTTCCATACATTTGGGTTGGCGGAAGCGGATGTCGATGCCAAATTGAAAGGACTCATTCCAAAAGGGGTGCCCGTTGGCTTGGGGCTGCTTGCGTCGCCTAGGGGTGTCCTGGTCTCGCTGACGATGAACGGCAACAAATCTGTTTTCGAGAAACATCCTCGTCTGCTGCAAAAGCTGGCGATCGATGTTCGCTCAAGGCTCAAGGATTGGCTTTTCGCCGAAGGGCGAGACACGATGGAGGAAGTCGTCGGGCGGGAACTCTCCAAGCGGGGGCTTATGGTCGCGGTGGCAGAATCCTGCACCGGTGGATTGATCGGCCATCGGCTCACACAAATAGCTGGTTCATCTGCCTATGTGGATCGGGGGGCTATCTGCTATAGCAATCGGGCCAAGACGGAGATGCTGGGCGTGCCTGCGGAATTGATCGCCCAAAAGGGATCGGTAAGCAGGGAGGTCGCAGCAGCGATGGCGTACGGTATCCGTAAAAGTGCCAATGTATCGGTGGGGCTCAGCGTCACCGGCATTGCCGGACCAGGTGGCGGGACTAAAACGAAGCCGGTCGGATTGGTTTATATCGGACTGGACGATGGGACAGGTCGTCCGATCACACAGGAATTCCGGTTTCACGGCGACCGGAGTGTCATCAAAGAACGGTCATCACAAGCCGCCTTGGATCTTCTTCGCCGATGGTTGCTCAATAAGGCGTTGAAGTGATCCGGGCATTTCTTGCCGTCGAACTATCCCACGAGATACGCGCCGGGCTTGCCACGATTCAACAGGAATTGAAACACAGAATAGCGCCGGAGATGAAACGAGACGTGCGGATCTCCTGGACACAGCCAGCCTCGATTCATCTCACGCTGAAGTTCCTTGGCGACATGGATGAGCAGGTTATCGATCCGCTACGCGCCGCTCTTCAAGAGGCAACCGGAGGTCATACGGCCCTGCATGTGCCGTTTGAACGATTCGGCGCCTTCCCCCGGCTGCAAAGTCCACGAATATTATGGGTTGGGCCGCCGGAGTATTGGGAGGGGGGGGCGGAGGCAACGCGATTAGCGGAAATCCAGAAGGCGATCGAGGAGGCTTGTGACGGCCTGAACTTTCTCAGGGAGACGAAATCATTCAGTCCTCATTTAACCCTTGCACGAATCAAGGCGGGAGAGCGGCAGGTTGGAATCGCACTAGCCAAAACCGGAGTGTTGGATCGACCAATTTCATCGGGCTCGTTGACGGTGGAGTCGATCGCTCTGATGAAAAGTGAACTGAAACCGACCGGGGCGGTCCATTCAAAGTTGTGGGAAGTGGTGCTGAAGAAAGCATTGCCATTGAGACAATCATGATGCAGTGGGCGGAGTCGACCTAAACCGTTCCCGGCTCGATCGCGCCGCGTTTCACGTCGCGCAGCAGTCTTTCGACGATCAGCCGCATGAAGAAGAAACCAAGTTTCGGGTTCTGGTAGTACAGGCGATAGATCTGCTCATCGGTCATTTGGTACAGTTCGCAGTCAGTATCGCACACCACTGTCAGAGTGCGCACCTTTTCGGGTGAGAACAGGCCAATCTCGCCGATGAGTTCACCCGGGCCGATGAAGTGGTCGATGCCCTGCAACTTCAGCTTCCCGCTGGCCACATAGACAATCTCGTCCGCCACATCGCCTTTGCGGAACAGCACTTCGCCGGCCTTATGCGTGCGCAGATTCATGTGTGGCAGTAGCCATTCCGACACAGGCGACTCCACGGTAGCGCGCTCGACTTGCTTGGTCAGTCTGATGATCTCTGCCAGCCGCTTGGCATTTATCGGCAACAGGATCACGTTCAGAAGGAATTCCGGCAGCACGAGTAACTCTGTGATGTCAAAATGCGTGTGGAGCACACTAAAGATCAGGAAGAGTACACTGCTTGCCAGCGCCAGCACCCGCAGAGGCACCATGGCTTTCATGTAGTGACTGGCGAGATAGAACACTCCCCCCAGCATGCCGATGGCGGTGGTAATGTCGAAATGCACGGGCCCTCGTTCTTTCTAATGATGTTTTCTGGAAATTGGGTCAGTCACTGTCTTGACTGTCAAGCTTGTTGAGGCTATCCCGTCGCCTAGAGTTCGGGCGAGTAATCATTCTCTGCGAGAGGAACGAAATGCGGGCAGACGCGAGGCCGAAGTAGAATGGCATTACTTGGACAGACTCCTAGATTGTGAGCGTTTGACCCTCCTCGAGAACAGTTAAACCGGGGAGTTGTAATTCACGAAGCTCACATACAAGCTGATCTTTGTATGGAGGCTTGAGATGGTATGCGTACGCGGGCACTTGGTCAGTGTTTAGTTTTTCCCACTCTTTGGCGAGAAGCGAGGGTGTGAGATGCTTGGTCTGTTTGGCCAAGTCCGCTAGCTTGTTGGGAAAGGAGGATTCGATAAATGCCGCTTTGAGCTGAGGGAGCGTCCTTCCCACACTCCAGATTTCTTCCGTCACGTAGGTGTCGCCGCTATAGAGCAACGCGGCCTGTTGGTCCTTTACCACGTATCCCACTGTGGGCACTGTATGGTTGACCACGATCGGTATGATTTCCAGGTGTCCGAGTGTCACAGGCTTGCCGGGTTCGAGTATTTGGGTCTGCAAGATCGGACGCTGCCGATTCGGCAGCTCAAAGAAATTGGGGTACACCTCATTATTAAATATGTGGTCCTTCAGTCCTTGAAGAACCGGTTTGGTCCCCGCCACGATGACAGGCTCATCGAACGCTTCGGCTAGGTTGTCGGCCAGTGTCGGTAGGCTTTTGATGTGATCGAAGTGAACGTGACTCAGAAGCACGAATCGAATGCGTCGTTGTTCGGCTAAAGTGAGTCGTGTTCCAATCGTGCCGGCATCCAGGAGCACGGAGTCGTCGATGAGAAACCCGCAACTTTCTTGTCGTACCTGCCCGGTTGTTCCACCGACAAGCTGATCGGCTCCGTGGCACCCTAGCACGTGTATGCGCATGTACGGACTCCGTTTCTAAACGAGACGCTGCCGATTGCTGAGAGTCTTGTTTACGTAGGGGAGGGCATCGGAGGTTTCAGGGGTAAGTAGATGTGGAACGTCGTTCCGACTCCTAGCTCGCTCTCCACGGTGATCTTGCCATGGTGGGCATCCACCACGTCTTTCACGATCTTGGTGCCCAATCCCGTCCCGCCGTGCTTGCTGCTCTTGGCCGCCGGTGTAAAGAGCGAGTCGCGTATCTCCGGAGGCATGCCTTTGCCCGTATCCTCTATGGTCACATAGAGAGCGACGCCGATCGGCTCTTCCCTGGCCGACACAGTAATTGTGCCCCCTGGCGGCACCTCAGGAATCGCATTGTTGATGAGGTTATATAGTGCGTTGAACAGCCGCCGCTCATCGGCCATGAGGTCCGGAGTTCGATCGAGCCCGGGTGTACGTATCGAGACTCCCTTCTGCTCGGACCACCACTTTAGCGTGTCCACGACTTCGATGATGACTTTGTCAATATTGCACCGGGCGAATTCCGGCGGGGCGCTGAGCCCCTTCACGCAATCGCTTATTTCCTTTACCCGGTCCTGCATGCGGCGCGAGGAGTTCTCCACCATCCCGACGACTTCGTTGAACCGCTCGAAACTTTCCTTGGCCTGCTTGTCCCCCCGCGTGAGGGCGTCTCCCCATAAGTCCTTGAGTTCGCCGTGCATCAATTCCGCGCCGACCACCACGGGCATCAAGAGATTCTTAATATCGTGGCTGATATCACCGAGCAACCGCACCATCTCCGCCAGTTTCGCCTCTTGGTAGAGCCGGGCCTGTTCGATTGACGACGCCGTGATTGCGGAGACGATACTTAGAATCGCGACATCGTCGTCATCGAGCAGTCCTCCTCGTTTATTCAGGACCTCGAGCACCCCGATGGGCTCACCCTCCCATCGCTTGAGAGCAATTGCAATCATGTCATGGGTGGTGTGTGCGGTTAACTCATCGATTGCGGACATGTGGCGCGGGTCCTGTTTTGCGTCGCGGATCACGAGGGGGGTGCCGGATCGAAAGACGGTTCCCGCAATACCTTTATCCCAGGGAATGGCAGTTCCGGGTTTGACGGGACTTTCACCGATGGAGTGGCGGAAGATGAGTTGCTGTGAGGCCGGATCTGCCAGGAGGATCGACCCGCTTTCTGCCTGCACGACGTCGAGAGCCGTACGGAGAGCTTTGGCCACCAGCTCATCCGGAGTCAGATGCTCAAACAGGGCTTCGCTAATACGACGGGCGGCTTCAAGCTCCCGATCTTTCCTGATCCGCCGCCGGTCATCTTCACGGCGTGGAGCCGCGCGCCGTTCGTTCCTCGAATTTTTTTCAGTCGTCTGGTCGCCCATCCGACCTACCTGTGACCTTATTGCGAACAGCTCACGCAAGGGTCCCAGGCTCACCCTCACGCTCGACGATGCTCACACGGAGCGCCGCGCGATCATTGTAAGTTGGCGGGAGTATACGTGGCAGGCCTTTTTATTGCAACCAAAGTTGTCTGAGGGGCAGGCATTGATCTTTATTCCACATATCTGCTAGCCTCCCGCGCGAGACAGGGGTGAACGTCTATTGGCTTAAGATGGAAAGGAGAATGGAGCTATGAGTAAAGGGAGAGTGCTTGTGGTGGATGACGAAGCCGAGGTGAGAAAATCTGTGCGCCTCATCTTATCGAAGGCGGGGTACGATGTGGATGAAGCCGAGGATCCAGAAGCTGGAGTCAACTTGGTGAAATCGGGAAAACCTTCGCCGGCGTTAAGCGCGATTGTGACCGATCTCAATATGCCCAAGGTCAACGAGATCATCGTGATCCCTTATTTCCGCTCCCAGTTCCCGTCGGTCCCGGTCATTGTCGTGAGCGGATCAAGAATGCTGGAGAGGTCTGCACGCCTCTTTAAGGATGCCGGTGTAGAGTTCCTCGCCAAACCAGTTAATCAAGACCAGTTATTGAGTGCACTGACAAAGGCTACCAGCAAGGGCTGATCGACAGATCAATTTGCGACGTGATCATGATACAAGGAGGTTGATCAAGGACATGAATTAAGTTGGGCTCGAATCGTCCATCCTAGTTAGCATCGCAACGAGCAGAGTGTTCGAAACAGCCTCTTTTTCTTGAAAAGGAAAGGAGGCGATGAAATGTGATTGAGACACCGTTCCTGTTGGATGCATCCACGGAGCGAAGGTCCATGCTCTCTACCTCATCGAATAGCTCCGTGACTTTTCCTCTCAGTTACTCCACGAATTCCATGCCGGCGCATATCTGGCTCAAGAGATTTTTAGCGTTAGCTTTCTTGGCAACTTCGAATTGCTTGGCCGGTGTTGTGCACACCTCTTCGAGCACAATTCACAGGGTTCTCTTCATGAGTTGGTGAGATCGATCGACTGGAACAAGGCGTGGATAATACGTTCGACTGCCTCAATCTGCATCTTGTAATGCGTCCCATCATCCGGAACAAAGTCAAGCGGTTGAAGCCATGACGGGAACAGTCAAAGTCCTTGGATGGGGATGTGTGGTCGGGTTCGTGGGGCTCATCTTCAGCTTCACGCACATAGCGAAAAGTTTTGAGGAGGATCTTGGTCTCGATCTTCTTTTCAAGCTAAGAGGCATTCAACAACCGCCGACGGAGGCAGTCGTCGTCAGCATCGACAGAGACTCTTCGGAGAATCTGAAATTCCCGGACAATCCCGACAAATGGCCCAGGTCGGTGCATGCCAGGCTGATTGACACGCTTCTTGATGCGGGCGCAAAGGTCATCACCTTCGACGTGCATTTTATTGAACCGAAGGTGGCGGAAGACGACCAACTGTTTGAGCGTGCCATTCTCCGCGCCGGGAATGTGGTTCTTGCTGATGCCATGCGAGCGAAAGATATTCCGATTTCCTCCGGCGGAAATGGGGAGTCCGCCACCACCAACATCATCAAGCTCACCAAACCCTATGAGCCCTTCGCCAGGGCTGCAACCGGCACCGCTCCATTCGTCCTGCCGAGGATTCCGTTCAAGGTCAACCAGTATTGGACCTTTCAGCAGGGGGCCGGCGATGCGCCGACATTTCCTATCGTGACCTTGCAGCAGTACGGCTGGGAGGCGTTCGGGGAGTTGGTTCAATTGGTGAAGCAGGCCGATCCGACATATACAGAGAAGCTGCCCGGCGATGTCGAGAATACACGAATGACACGAGGGCTAGTGGGAGCGATACGCGACCTGCGAGATCTGTTTGAAGGCGATCCACTGTTGGCCGAACGGATGCGCAACGAATTGGATCGATCTAACCTGCGGACTGAGAACAAGCCACGGTATCGTCTTCTCAAGGCCCTTGTGAATGTCTACGGGGGCGATACCAGTCGGTATATCAACTACTACGGACCGCCCGGCACGATACCAACGATTCGTTACGATCAGGCGCTCCAGATTGGAAAAGAGACAGGCTCTTCGTTCAATGTGAAAGGGAAAGCAGTTTTTGTCGGTCTCTCGGAAATTCTGCTCGCGGAACGCAAAGATAGTTTCTATACCGTCTTCTCACAGGCCAACGGGGTATTCATCGGCGGTGTCGAAATTGCCGCCACTGCATTCCTCAATATCCTCGATGATACGACCGTTGTACCCATCAGTTTGCCGGCTCATGCCGTGTTGCTGCTGTGCTGGGGGATTGCCGTCGGCGTCCTCTGCCGGCTGCTGCCCATCAGCATTGCAGCGGGGGCGATGTTCGGAATCGCTGGGCTGTATCTGACGGTCGCCGCCTATCAATTCCAGTCACGCCAATCGTGGTTTCCGCTAGTGATTCCACTCCTGCTGCAGATGCCGACGGGATTTGCCGGCGCAGTTCTTTGGAACTATACCGAGTCGGATCGGGAAAGAAAGAACATCCGCAAAGCTTTCGGTCTCTATTTGCCGGACGACGTGGTCGATCAATTAGCCAAGGACATGGCCAATATCAAAGGCACGACTCAAGTGGTCTACGGAACCTGCCTGTTTACCGATGCCGGCGATTACACTGCGCTCTCGGAGAAAATGACGCCGAAGGATCTCAGTGACTTCCTCGGCCGGTATTTCGAAGCGTTGTTCCAACCGGTGAGAAAGCACGGCGGCCTGATCGTGGACCTGAAAGGGGATTCAATCTTAGCCATTTGGAAAGGGCCGTCGGACGATCCGGCCCTTCGGAAAAAAGCCTGTCTGGCTGCGCTGGAGATGTCGGAGTCCGTGGCTCGCTTCAATCAGTCCGTCGCGCCGTACAGTTTGCCTACACGTATCGGTTTGCATGCCGGAGAATTCACAATCGGCGCTGTCGGAGCTATGGATCACTACGAGTATCGCCCGACCGGTGATGTCGTCAACACGGCTTCGCGCGTGGAAGGATTCAACAAGTACGTCGGAACGCAGATCGCCGCCAGCCACGAAGTGATCCGAGGAGTGGACGGACTGCTGACCAGAGAACTCGGCGCCTTTCGGCTCAAGGGCAAAGGCAAACCGCTTGGACTCCATGAACTGATGAACCGTACGGAACAGGCGGAGCAGACGCAACGCGAAGCCTGCGCGATCTTTGCGGAGGGGCTGGCGGCATTCAAAAATCGCACCTGGGAACAAGCACGATTAACCTTCCAACAGTGCATCGATTTCACGGGGAAAGACGGGCCTTCTCAGTTCTATCTCACCCTCTGCGATCAGTATCTCAAGGTTCCCCCTTCGGACGAACCCTGGGATGCCGTTGTTACGTTGGAGAAAAAATGATCCCGCAATCAGAAAATGACTTTTGCTCTGAGAATCAAATCCGATTCACCGCGAATCGGTTTAGATTCGGTCAGGAAGTCTGGTCGGACTACCCACTACGCGGAAGAGTTGTGACGCCATCTGCCAAACACCCCTCCAGTCCTATCGTTTGGAATTTTTGACTGAACTCCTCGTCAGCACGACATGACTCTGGTCTAGAGCTTGCTGCAGTGCAATGAGTAAGACAGTGTGGAGAACTGAGTTGGATCAGAGAGAGCCGAGCCGATGAACTTCCTATAACCCTTCGGAGGGGTACGCTTGACGGGTTCTCTACAAAGGGAATACAAGTATTTCGCTAAATAAGTGCTAGTAAGAAAATACTGTTGAAATGGCAGACCGCAAGATCGATAAGGGACAGTAGCGTAACGAGGGAACAAGTCTCATGCACTGATGTTCGAACCGTGCAGCGTATCTTGCGCAGGAAAAGAGGTGGTCATGAAGACCCCGAAGACAACCTCGGTGTCTTTACAGCTAGCGATGTGTGCAAGTGTCGTAACAGGCGTGCTCTCTCCGGCGACATCGTTTGCCGCGACATGCGAACAATGGATCGCCAAAGCCATGGCGGTCGAAGGAAAAGTCGATGTTCGCCACCCCGACGAGACGCAATGGCAACCGGTCAAACTCCATGACACCTTCTGTCCCGGCGACGTGATTCGCGTGCAGGAACGCAGCAGGGCCGACATTGCGCTGTCGAATCAACCGATGCTGCGGCTGGATCAGAACACCACCATGACGCTGGGCGGCATCAAGAAAGAAGGTGGGTCGCTCATCGAACTCGTTAAAGGGGCCACGCATTTCTTCAGCCGAGTGCCGCGCAATCTAGAAGTGCGCACCGCGTTCGTGAACGCCGGTGTGGAAGGGACGGAGGGCGTCGTCCGGGTCACGGACGACAAGGCCGAAATTACCATTTTTGAGGGCAAGGTCGTCGCGGCGAATGAGAGTGGCACGCTGAATCTCAGCAATGGCCAGTCGGTGGTTGCGGAGAAAGGCAAAGCGCCGTCGTATCAAACCGTCGTGAAGCCCCGCGATGCCGTGCAATGGGCACTGTACTATCCTCCCGTGATGGACGTGTCTCCCGACGCAGCAGTGAAGGAAGATGACCCGCGCTCGCTGGTCAACCGCGCGGCCTCCTACCTGACGGTGGGTCGCGTGGATGAGGCCAATGCCGATCTGGACCGAGCGCTGAAACTCGATCCGAAGAACAGCGATGCGTTGGCGCTGCAATCGGTGATTGCCGTGGTACACAACGACAAAGACAAGGCACTGACGCTGTCTCAACAAGCGGTGGCAGCCGATCCCAATTCTACGTCGGCCAAGACGGCTTTGTCGTATGCCCAACAGGCTCGGTTTGACCTCGCCGGTGCTAGAAAAACGTTGGAAGAGGAAGTCCAGGCTCATCCTGAGAATGCGCTGGCCTGGGCCAGACTCGCCGAGCTGCGGGCATCATTCAGCGAATTGGACGGATCGCTCGAGGCGGCGCAGAGGGCCGTAGCCTTGAATCCCAATATTTCCAGGACGCAAACCGTCCTGGGTTTTGCCCATCTCTTGCGGGTTGATCTGGAAGAAGCCAAAGCCGCTTTCAACAAAGCGATCGAATTGGATCAGGCTGACGCCATGCCGAGATTGGGGCTTGGCTTGGCCTTGTTCAGAGGCGGGAAGGTCGAAGAGGGCCGTCGCGAGATGGAAGTCGCTGCCAGCTTAGACCCCAACAATTCCATGATCCGCAGCTACTTGGGTAAGGCCTACTTCGAAGAGAAGCGCGATGAACTGACCGAGCGCGAATACAAGAATGCCAAGGAGTTAGATCCGAAGGATCCGACGCCGTTCTTCTACGACGCACTACAGAAGCAGCTCACGAATCGACCGATCGAGGCCCTCCAAGATATGGAGCAGGCGATCGAGTTGAATAATAATCGTGCGGTATACCGGTCCCAGTTGCAGATGGATTCAGACGTGGCAGCACGCAGCTCAAGCCTCGCAAGAATCTATACCAATCTTGGTTTCCAGCAAGTGGCATTGGTGGAAGGATGGTCATCTGTTGGTACGGATGACACGAGCTTTACCGCCCACCGTTTTTTGGCTGATTCATATTCTGCCTTGCCGCGGCACGAAGTGGCACGAGTGAGTGAACTCCTTCGGTCGCAGTTGCTCCAACCCCTCAACGTCACGCCGATTCAACCCAGCCTCGCCGAGAGCAATTTGTTCCTCCTGAGTGCGCTTGGTCCCCTAGCTTCCTCCTTCAACGAGTTCAATACGCTCATGGTAAATCGCAACAGGCTGGCGATTCAGGGTAACGGGCTTGTAGGGTCGCAGAACACACTCGCGGGAGAGACGATCGTGTCAGGAATTTTCAATAAACTGTCGGTCAGCGGCGGCCTAAGCAACTTCAACACAGACGGATGGCGAACCAACGCCAACCAAAGTGACTTCATCGGGAACGCTTTCCTGCAGTATGAGCTGACGCCTCGAACGATGATTCAAGGCGAATACAGACACAGGAACACGAACAACGGAGACCTTGCATTGAATTTCTTCAAAACGGATTTTCTCCAGAACTTTCGACAAGATAGTAAACGAGATACGTACCGCGTTGGGATGCGGCATGAGTTCTCGCCGAACTCCATGCTCCTGGGGTCGTTCATGTATCAAAAACGAGGCGATTCAGATCGTATTCAGGATTTTGACGCAGGGACCGGGGAGACAGTACACATTAATAGTCAGACACCGGGGCAAAAATCGACCGGCGGAGAGTTACAACACATTTTTCAATCAAGATATGTCAGCCTGACGAGTGGGTTCGGATACTTTGATTTCAAAAGAGAGCAAACCGTCGTTGTCGATGTGGATATTCCTGGTTTTGGAATAATCAATCTTGTCAATAATACTGCGAATCTTGATGCCAAGCAAACCAATGCCTATATGTATTCGTTTCTCAAGCCCCTGAGCAATTTGACATTCACACTTGGTGTAAGCGGAGACTTTTATGACACAAAAAATACCGCAGTGAACCCGAACGTAAACCAGATTAATCCGAAGTTCGGAATGGTGTGGAATCCATTGCCTGGGACCACTGTGCGCGCTGCTGCATTTCGAACGCTGACGAGAGCGCTGATTACGAGTCAGACTCTAGAGCCGACACAGGTGGCAGGGTTTAACCAGTTTTACAATGATAATGAGATTGAGGCGACGGATGCGTGGCGTTATGGAGGGGCAATCAATCAGAAATTTTCACGAACGGTGTTCGGGGGAGTGGAGTATTCGCAGCGAGACCTGGACGTTCCATTGCCGACTGCGACCGGGACAGGCGGGCTTGCCGCGATTACAGCAGCCTGGCGCGAGAAGTTGGGGCGAGCGTACCTGTTCTGGACTCCTCATGATTGGGTAGCCCTCACAGCTGAATATCAGTACGAACAGTTCGATCGTGGCGCGGTCTTAAATTTTGGTGTCGAGAATCTAGAGACCCAGCGGATACCTCTTGGACTGAACGTGTTTCATCCTTCCGGACTCAGTTTCTCCGTGCGCCCGACGTTTATTCACCAACAAGGCTCGTTCCAGCCACGGAACACAATCTGTTGCCAATCCGGGAGTGAGAATGTCTGGATCGTCGATGCCGGACTGAGTTACCGCATGCCGAAGCGGTACGGGCTGCTCACAGTTGGTGCAAAAAATCTCTTTGACGAGAATTTCCAGTTTCAGGAAACCGATCTCCGTAATCCAACCGTGTCCCCCAAGGGGTTGTACTTTATTCAACTCACGATAGCCCTTCCATAGGGGGAAGCAAGGAGACCGACTATACCCGGATGAATAAATGCAGGGCATAACGTACTTTGGTTTGATGGTGAGCGGAGTGAACAAACAGATGTTGATGGATTAACAAAGGAGGAAGTCATGGTGACAAGGAAGATGGCCCAGATCTCTGCTGTAGCGCTCATCGTGTTTGGCTCTGTGCTGGTGTCGGAGGTCAGAGCACAGGTCATTGCTCCGGCACAAACCGCACCCCTTACGTGCACTGCGCCGTTAGCGTTTACTACCTCAAGTGTCACGATTGCGGCAATGCCCGGTGGCATCACCAATACCTTCCCGTATGATGTGGCATGCCCAGGAGGGGAGGGGAGCATATGTTCAAAATATGACTATAAATTTACGTCGTCGGAAGGAAGCAATCTCACGAAGTCCTATCTCTCTGTTTCTTCCGACTTAGACATCTATGCGGTGACTCCGGCCGCCTTCATTGAAAATCCCACGTGCGAAGGAGATGGCAACCTAATCGGCCGCTTCGTGTGCGAGCAACGCCAGATCAGGTTCAATCCACAACCGAGCGGTTTCTCCGCCAGTGTGATTGTAACGCGAACAGACCCGCGCGTCTCCACGGCCGGGGCAATCGTCGGATTATTGTCCACAGGCTTTTGTCTCATCCAAGGCCCCGGGGCGCCAGTCAACCCGTTCAAAGCCGTTACCACTGCAAGCAATCAAAAGGCCGCGGGTGGAAAGTGTGACGTGACGGTTACCCTCGGTGCCGATGGCAAAACTCCAGTCAAGGTCGAGACCTCGACTTCGGACTGTGCCGTGGCATCGCAGGTCGATTTGACCGTCGCCGGCTCCGGTGCCGGCGGAGGGCCGTTCCAAGACGGAGCGCCGATCACCTATGGAACTGGAACGACGACCTGTTATCCAACGAAACCGAAGCCGACTTGTGTATGCAGAAATCCGAGTAGTCCGTGCCCGAATTGATGACAATGTGAAGGAATTGAGTCAACGTAAGCAGTCTCGTAATGGCAGGACAGAGCAGCACGTAGCTTGTGAGCAAATTATTCGAGGCCAGAAACCAGGTTCAACGACAAGGGGCTCAGGTCCTGTGCGGAAGAACTTGGGAAATTATTTCAGAGGACAAGGTGCATGACGCAAAACTTGACTAAGATGGATTAACAAAGGAGGAAGTTATGGTGACAAGGAAGACGGCCCATATCCCTGCAGTGGCGATCGCCGGTATTATTATGTGTGTGCTCGCCACAGAGGCCAGAGCCACTAGTGGCACTGAAACTCCAATATCACTACCTGCTTCGGCACTCATCGCACCCACCAGTTGTACGGTCGCGATAGGCAGTAAAACTCTCACAGTTGACACAGTGCCCGGTGGCGATTCTGAAACCTTCCCGCATGAGGTGACCGGAGGTTCATGCCCGATGGGTGAAACATGTTTGGAATACGACTATCGATTTACGATCACCCCCCCAACCACACTCTCGAAGTCCTATGTCACTATATCCTCCGACATAGTCATCTATGAAGCTTCTCCCGGCGGCATTTTTATTAACGATTGCATTGCAGACAAGACCCCCACAAACGGCCCCACTGCGTGCCACCATCGCGAGGCCAAGTTCAATCCATCAGGGAGCCCTTTGAACGCTAGGGTAGTAGTAAGCCGAGCAGCCCCGCGCGTTTCCACGGCCGGTGCGTTCGTCGGAAGCCAGTCAGGCTTTTGTCTCATCCAAGGCCCCGGGATACCAGTCAGCCCGTTCGCACCCGTTAACACTACAAGCAATCAAAAGGCCGCGGGTGGAAAGTGTGACGTGACTGTCACCAACGGGCCCGATGGCAAAATTCCAGTCAAGGTCGAGACCTCGACTCCGGGCTGTGCCGTGGCATCGCAAGTCGATGTGTTCATCAACGGAAAAACGATCCAAGACTCCTCCGGAGAAGCATTCACCTATGGAACTGGAACGACGACCTGTTATCCAACGAAACCGAAGCCGACTTGTGTATGCAGAAATCCCAGTTCTCCGTGCCCCAATTAACTTCTGAAGAGACGCCTCTACTAAGGGTTTGGGGAATAAGACAGGTGTCAGAAAGTTGCCGGGCGAATGAAGATCAGACTCGGTGAGCGATCCATGGAAAGGCAGGAACCGAATCCCGTTCAACGGGATTCGGTTCCTACTCGACATAGAAGAATAAAGAAAAACAGGGCAGGCAACTTTATTTTCGGCCGACGGCCGCACTGGCAAGGGAAAAGTAGACTTTCCTGTCCAAAGATCACAATTCTACAACATAGGTCCTGTCTCACTAGGTGCGCCTTGGCCCTAGCACTCACCTTCGTCGTGTCCCCTGCGCAAGCGGGGAATGAAAGAGGTATTCCATTGGCAGAGGTGAACGGGCAGGCGGTTACGGCTGAGGATCTCGATCATGCTCTTGGTGTCAGACTGTCAAAGCTGCAGGAGCAGATCTACGTGCTCAAGCGAGCAGAGCTCGATGCATTGATCGCGCAACGGCTCCTTGCGCAGGAAGCGGCAAAACGAGGGGTTTCTATTGCGGCGTTGTTGGATGGCGAAGTGACGGTGAAAGTCGGCCTCGTCACAGAAACCGAGATCGAGTCCGTGTATCAGGAAAATAGATCTCGGTTGCAGGGCAATGAAGGTGAGAACCGAGAGAAGATTCGAGCCTCCCTGCAGCAACGGAAATTGGCGGCGCAACGGGCGCAGTTTGTCCAATCGCTTCGGGCACAGGGCACAGTGCTAGATCGACTGCAACCACCTCTGGTCGCTCGCGTGCAGGTCTCAACCGACGGAGCGCCAATGCGTGGGACATCTGATGCTCCAGTGACGGTTGTGGAGTTTTCGGACTTCCACTGCCCGTTCTGCAAGCGGGTGCAACCGACGCTGACCCAGGTGCTTGAGAAATACACTGGCAAGGTCCGGCTGCTTTTCAGGCATTTGCCCCTCGATGTCCTCCATTCCCAAGCGAGGAGTGCCGCCGAGGCATCCGGGTGCGCGCAGGACCAAGCCAAGTTCTGGGAGTACCACGATCTCCTCTTTGCGAATGCACCAAAGGCTGCCGAGGACGACTTGAAATACTATGCTGAGCAGAGCGGCCTGGATGTGAAGAAATTCGAATCCTGTCTTTCGCAAAACGTGCATCGTGACAGCATCCAGCGGGACGTTGATGAGGTGACCAAGCTCGGTATTTCCGGGACACCTGCGTTCTTCATCAACGGACGCTTTCTCGATGGCGCGCAGCCGTTGGAGAATTTTGTGCAAATCATTGACGACGAACTGGCGCGCCTGGCTGCCAGGGCACCTGTATCAATGCGATGACAGTAAGATTAGAAAGGCTTGTAGGATGACAAGGCGACGAGTGAGCCATAGACTATCCCGGCGGAATGGCCAAGGGTGGTTGCTCGTTGCCGCCATGGCCTTATTAGCTGGATGCGGGGAGCCTGCGTTTGAAAATGCAGGGAGCCCGAATAGCCTGCTGGAAGATCGCGAAGCCTGTGCCATGGAGATCGATCAGAGTCCAGCAGCTCTTGCCTATCGCCAGAATCCTACAGCGCATCCGGATTATGTGAGCCAGATATTTATGGACATGAATCAATGTATCGAGCGCAAGGGGTGGAAACAGGCGAGGCCTCAACAAGAACAAGAGCGGGTACGTGAAGCGATCACATCCAAATTGGCTCAAACAGGTCAGCCAACGCTACGTTCAGATCCCAAGGCCACAGAAGCGCTCGTGCGCGGGGTCGAGGAGAGACTCGCGCGTGTGCCAAGTTCGGCGCGTTGATGACAAGTTCGAGGCTTAAGATTCCCCTTTCCATCTCGCACGACTATCGGGTTTGTGATGGGGCTGTTGCTCCTGTTTGCTCTCATGCGGCGATCCGATGTTCGAAAATGCAGGGAGCCCGAATAGCCTGCTTGAGGATCGGGAAGCCTGTGCTGTGGAGTTGGAGAAGAGTCCTGCCGCTATCAGCCCCGGTCCTCTACTCCTGGGGAGGCTGTTCGCGCATCGTGTGGCAGAAGAGTTCGGTCAGCGAGGGATCGAAGGCGGCGCCCGCTTGCTGCTCGATCTGTTGCAGGGCTTCGTTGACGGGGAGGGATGTTCGTCCAGGTTTTTCGGCTGTCAGGTCGTCAAATACTTGGGCAAGGCCCACGATACGGGCGAGTATCGGCGTGCGATCTTCTCGCAATCCAAAGGGATATCCCATTCCATCCCATCGCTCATGGTGGAGGGCGATAATCTGCACGGCGTCTGCAGACAGCCCCATTGCTCGGCCCATCCTTGCACCAAGGTCGGCACAATGGATCCTCGAGTCGGACTCCATGTTCAGCACGCGGTCGCCCGGGATGCTGATCAGATCGAGATCGTGCATGAGCGCGCCCAATGCGAGCGATTGCTGTTCTGCGATCGGAAGCGTAAGTCGATTGGCAACAAGCGTCGCGTAAAAACTGACGCGGTTTCCATGATTGAGAAGATGGCGATCCTTGGCTTCCAGGAGGTCGGAGATCAGGGGAACCAAGGGTGATGTTTCATCGCGATGCGATCCGGGGAGCGACCCCGCCCGGCTTATGATGGTGTAGTCGTTGATGAGGGCCTGCCAGGATTCAGTGCAGGCCGGCTCTGGACCCCAAAGCGCCGTTGAGTTGGCCAGAAGCGGGCGTAGTCGGTCGAGTCGTAGTTTCTTCTGAGCCGTCTGCAAGGAAATGGCCAGCAATTCTGATGCGTTGAACGGTTTCAAGAGGAAACCGGCCGCGCCGTGGCGAATGCAATCCATCGCCGATTGGAGACTGCCATAGGCTGTAACCATAATGACTTCGGTCTCGGCGTGCGTGCGTTTGATATCGTGCAATAGGTCCGGTCCGGATCGATCGGGCAGTTTTAGATCCAGCGTGACGAGATCCACGCCGTGTGTATCTAGGACGGCCAGAGCTGCGTGTGCGTTCTCCGCAGTAAGAATGTGGAAGTCCTGCCCGAGAATCTGTGTAAGGGCCGCGCGAGGCGCGGCTTCATCGTCGACGATGAGGACCGTCGGTTTCTGGTCCGGCGAGGAGTGGATCAGGGCTGTGGACATAACGTACCTGTATACCGGGATCTCCCAATCGTCAAGGAAATCGGTATTGATCGATGGCCGGTTGATTCCTCATGGATCAATGTCCAGTATGTGTGGAGCCTCCTCTTGACGTCCAGGCGTTTTCTTCATAGAGTGAAGAACATGAAGCTCGTACTGTTTGCCGCCTTGATCTTATCAGGTCTCATGGTCCTTCCGGCCTGGGCTGGTGCAGCCGAACCGTTTGATGCTGAGCAGCCTTTTCAAGAGGCGTTTACGAAGAATCTCTTGCACCCGTTTCTCAAAGGGGCGATGGAGATATTGGAGGATCATTTCGAGGTCACAGGAACTGTCAATCAGGAAGGCAAGTCAGGCGACGGGCGCACGCGACTGAAGTTTCGCTTCTACCCGGAAGGCAAATCCAAGTCCGACGAGTCTATTAGCGCAGAAGGATGGATCGACCAGTCTCCCGATTCACGCCAGCAGGATCTGCATTTCCGATTCTCCCTGCCAAGGTCAGCTGCGCAGTCGACACAACCTGACCCCGGCGAGATCCTCTAGCCCATTGTTTTCTCACGTGCCCGCTGATTCAGAGCGATTTTGCTCTGAATAATCCAGCTAGGCTTCCGCGCCGGAAGTTGGGTATAATCCGCCGATCTTTCTATCACAAGAGGAGCACTCATGGCTGAAAAAGACGAGAAGAAGCGTGCGCTGGATCTGGCTTTGTCCCAAATTGAGAAGCAATATGGGAAGGGAGCCATCATGAAATTGGGGGGAGGCGAAGCTCCGACGGATATTCCAGCCATCTCGACCGGGTCCCTCGGACTTGATATTGCTTTGGGCGTCGGCGGGCTTCCCCGCGGCCGGGTGATCGAGATCTTTGGTCCTGAGTCATCAGGTAAGACGACGCTGACCCTTCATGGGATTGCGGAAGCGCAGAAGGCCGGTGGCACTGCTGCCTTTATCGATGCAGAGCATGCGCTGGATTTGACCTATGCCAAGAAGCTGGGTGTGCAGGTGGACGATTTGCTGGTATCGCAGCCCGATACAGGGGAACAGGCCCTGGAAATTGCCGAGACACTTGTCCGGAGTGGGGCGATCGATGTGATCGTAGTAGATTCGGTCGCGGCGCTCGTACCACGGGCCGAAATCGAAGGCGAAATGGGAGATGCGCATATGGGACTTCAAGCGAGGCTTATGTCGCAGGCCCTTCGCAAGTTGACGGCAGCCATTTCCAAGTCACAGACGACCCTGATTTTTATTAATCAGATTCGAATGAAGATCGGCGTCATGTTCGGGAATCCGGAGACGACGACTGGCGGGAACGCCCTCAAATTCTATTCGTCAGTGCGACTGGATATCCGTCGCATTGAATCGATCAAGGAAGGGCAGGAGGTGACCGGCAGCCGAGTGCGAGTCAAGGTAGTAAAAAACAAGATGGCGCCACCGTTCAAGCAGGCGGAGTTCGACATCATGTTTGCGCAGGGCATTTCGAAAGCCGGAGAATTGGTCGATCTCGGGGTTGAAAAGAAAGTGCTGGAGAAGTCTGGAGCCTGGTATTCCTATCATGGGGAAAGGCTCGGGCAGGGACGCGATGCGGTGCGAGATTTTCTTATGAGTAATCAGCCGCTGGCGCGCGAGATTGAAGGAAGATTGCGTGACTTGGCCGGTCTGCCGAAGCGTGCGCATGAGAAGCCCGCCGCCATGCCGGTGAAAGACGAACGAAAAATCGAGGAGAAACGTGATGAGCGTCGACCGCACAAAGTCGGCGTGTAAAGTAGGTCTATTTGGTCTGTTTTGTTATTTGGTTTATCTGGTTAGTTTCGATCAACCAAAGAAACCAAACAGACCAGACAAACCGAACAACGATCTTGCGATAAGTCGGTGAAGAGGCGAGTCACAGACCAGGCGACACCGTCCTTCGATCAGTGGCTGCAAGTGGCGGCGCGTGCACTGGCGCGCAGTGATCGCACGACGAGGCAGATCGAACAATTGCTCGCAGCGAAGGCAGCGTCTCCCGCTCAGATACGAGCCGTAGTTCGACCTCTGACAGCGTTGGGATACCTCGACGATAAGGCCTTCGCGATGCGGTGGGCCGATCGGCGACTTGCGCGCATGCCGATGGGGCGTGCGCGTCTGCAGGAAGAGCTCCTCGCCACCGGATGCCCTGAACATATTGTGCAGGCGACGCTGCGGAGTATTTATCGTACAGTCAGTGAACGAGACCTGGCCATGCAGGTTGTCAGGCTGGCGGGGCGAGGTACCTCGGCGCAGAGACTTGGCGGTGTGGCGAGATTATTGAACCAGCGTGGTTTTGACGAAGACACCATTGAGACGGTGATGGGTCCGCTGTTGCGGGAGGAAAGATAGGCGGTATGAAGAATAGCGTGCAGGAATTGCGGCAAGCCTTCATTCGATATTTCGAGCGTCATGGTCATCAGGCCGTACCGAGTTCTGCCTTGATCCCACAGGCTGATCCGACGCTGCTTTTCACCAACGCGGGGATGAATCAATTTAAGCGGGTGTTCCTCGGCGAAGAGATGCGTGCCTACAAACGAGCGGTCACCGTTCAGAAGTGTCTCCGTGCGGGGGGGAAGCACAATGATCTGGAGAATGTCGGCTATACAGGGCGTCACCATACGTTCTTTGAGATGTTGGGAAACTTTTCCTTCGGTGACTACTTTAAGGAAGACGCGATCGCGTTCGGTTGGGAGTTTCTGACTCAGACGGTAGGCTTGGCGAAAGATCGGATGTGGGTGACGATCTTCCAGAACGACGATGAGGCGGACCGATTGTGGAAGAAGGTCGGGCTTCCGGCTGGCCGGATCGTTCGGTGCGGCGAAAAAGACAACTTCTGGCAGATGGGGGATACAGGTCCCTGTGGGCCTTGCTCGGAACTTCATTTCGACCAGGGACCTTCCGTACCGGGCGATGATCGACCCAATGGCGAAGGCGATCGTGTTATCGAGATTTGGAATCTTGTCTTTATGCAGTTCAATCGAGATGCCGCGGGAAGCTTGCATCCCTTACCCAAACCCAGCATTGATACGGGCATGGGGTTGGAACGGCTGGCGGCAGTGGCGCAAGGCGTCTTCAGCAACTACGACAGTGATGTGTTTACGCCGTTGCTTAACGCTGTGGCCGAGAGGGCTGGTATCCGGTACGGGGAGAAAGACCAGGCCGATCGATCGATGCGCGTGGTGGCGGACCATCTGCGTGCGATTACGTTCTTGATGGCCGATGGCGTCCTGCCGTCGAACGAGGGACGCGGCTATGTGTTACGCCGGATTCTGCGCCGGGCTGCCCGCCATGGACGACTGCTTGGTATTGTCGAGCCTTTTCTCCATGATTTGACGGCGGCGGTTGTGAACCAGATGGCCGGAATTTATTCTGAAGTCCGGAACGCTGCTGCCACGATTGCCGAGGCAACGAGAGGGGAGGAGGAGCGGTTCATCGCCACCCTCGATCAAGGCTTGCCGATTCTGAACGAAATGATAGCCAAGGCACGCGCTGCCGGGAGTCACATCCTTGCCGGTTCTGACGTGTTCAAACTCTACGACACCTATGGGTTCCCGATCGACTTGATGGGAGAAGCTTGCCGGGAGCAGGGGATGACGCTCGACGAAGCGGGGTTCGATCAGGCGATTGAAGAACAGAGAAATCGCGCACGCAAGACCGGGGGGTTCGAACAGGAAACAGCTCGACCTGCCGTCACGGAGCTGGCTGGGCGTTGGGGGGCGACGAAGTTCATCGGCTACGATCGTCTAGAGAGCGAGAGCCTTGTGCAGGCGATTTTGAAAGGCGACCGGTTAACCAAAGAAGCGGTGGTAGGCGATGAGATTGAAATCGTCCTGGATGTGACGCCCTTCTATGCGGAAGGAGGCGGGCAGGTCGGCGACCGAGGCATGTTAATGGGTCAGGATGGGTCCATGGAAATCACGGAAACCACAAGGCCGGTTCCGACCGTAATTCTTCACAAGGGGATCGTCAGGAAAGGAAGGATTCGCGAGGGTGAAGCTCTGCACATGACTGTTGACGCCGCGATGCGACAGGATGCGCAGAGAAACCATACCGCCACCCACTTGCTCCATGCTGCATTACGCGATTTGTTGGGTCCTCATGTCAAACAGTATGGGTCGCTGGTCGCCCCGAATCGGCTGCGATTCGATTTTGCTCATTTCAGGCCGTTGTCTTCCCGCGATGTGGATGAAATTGAAACGGTCGTCAACCACGAGATACGGAAGAATGAGCGAGTCGCGACGGAGGTGATGAGTATTCAAGATGCGGTGGCCAATGGAGCGCTGGCCTTCTTCGGAGATAAATACGGCGAACAGGTGCGGGTGGTAACTGTCGAGTCCTTCAGCAAGGAACTCTGTGGCGGGACACACTGCAGGCAGACGGGAGACATCGGTCTGTTCAAGGTTGTGTCGGAGGCAGGTGTTGCGGCGGGGGTGCGCCGTATCGAAGCCCAGACCGGCAGCGGCGCGATTGCGCTGATGAAGAAACTCGAAGGGGACATTCGCGAGTTGTCTGAACTCCTGAAAGTCGGGCAATCAGAATTGGTCGTGAAGACGCGGAAGATTATCGAACAACTCAAGGATAAAGAGCGTGCGCTTGAAGGATTGCAGCTGAGGATGGCGGCTGGATCGACAGTCTCCTCACAGGCGAAATCGATTGCCGGTGTCCAAGTACATGTGCAGCGGGCAGACGGTTTAGATGGCAATGGCATGCGGTCATTGGCGGATCAGCTGCGAGATAAGTTGAAAAGCGGTGTTGTGGCCATCGGCGCAGCCAACGAGGGCAAGGTCTCGCTGCTCGTCGTCGTGACCAAGGATCTGATAACCAGGCTGAAAGCGGTCGATCTTATCAAGGCGATGGCGACGGAAGTCGGCGGTACGGGGGGCGGCAGGCCCGAGATGGCTCAGGCTGGCGGAAAGGATCCGGACAGGCTGGATATTGCGTTGGAAAAGGTCTTTGGACTGGTCGAACGCATGTTGCAGCGGTAGACTAATGGAGGGTAAACGAATTCTCGCGCTCGATTACGGGAGCAAACGGATCGGGGTTGCGCTGAGCGATGAACTGGGCTGGACTGCGCAACCGCTGGAAACGTTCACTCGGCGTACGTTGGATCGCGATATTGCCCATATCGCGACCCTTATCGAGGCCCATGAGGTGGGGCAAGTCCTGTTGGGTGTTCCCTTTCAGCTGGACGGGCGTGAAGGTCCGGCGATCCTGGCGATGCAGGAATTCCGGTCTCGGTTGGAGCAGGGAATACCCGTCCCCGTTGTTTTATGGGATGAGCGGTTGACGACAAAGGCGGCAGAGGATCTCCTGATCGCAGCTGATGTCAGCCGAAGGAAGCGGAAAGGTGTGGTGGATCGCATCGCCGCCTCGATCCTGCTTCAAAGCTATCTGGCGAGTCTGGATCCTGCGCCGAAGCGAGAACCGGAATCAGGGACGGACGGGTATTCGGACAGGGGAGCGGTAGAGCCACCTCATGAGACTTCGGATTATCCTCGTATGTCTGTTGATCGTGGGCGTCGCACTAGGCGTCGCCGCGTATCAGGCGATTCGCTGGGCTGAAGGCCCGGCCGTTCCTGCGCAACAAAATCCTCTTTCGAAAGTCGTCGTCATCCCGGACGGCTCGACGTTTCAACAGGTGGCCGATCTGCTGGAACGCGAAGGCTTGATTAAGAGCAGTTCCGTCTTTGTATTCTTAGGAAAGTCACAGTCTGCCGACAGGAAAGTTCATGCAGGTGAGTATGAGCTCAATCCTGGTATGACTCCGGCGGAAATTCTGGCAAAGCTGCTCACTGGCCAAGTGCTGCTCCATTCGGTGACCATCCCGGAAGGGCTCACCATCGTCCAGATCGCCGACCTGGTTTCGCAACAAGGACTGACGGATCGAGCTGAATTTCTTCGCCTTGCAAAAGACCGGGAGTTCATCGCGTCGCTCGGGATCAAGGCGGAAACGCTGGAAGGGTATCTCTATCCCGATACCTATAAGTTTCCTCGTGGGGTCAAAGCTCGGGAGGTGCTCATCGCCATGGTCGAGCAGCTCAAACAGGAGCTCGGGCCGGATCTCCTCGCTCGAATGCAGGAGCTCAAAATGACGATGCACGAAGTGCTGACTCTTGCCTCTGTGATTGAAAAGGAGACCGGGGCGAGTGACGAGCGTCAGGAGATTTCCGCGGTGTTTCACAACCGGCTAAAAAAACGGATTCCATTGCAGAGCGATCCGACCGTCATTTACGGCCTACCGGCCTTCGATGGAAACTTGCACAAGAAAGACCTGTCGAGCCCCAGCCCCTACAATACCTATCGGGTGCAGGGCTTGCCGCCTGGGCCGATCGCCAACCCGGGCATCGAAGCAATTCGCGCGACGCTCTATCCTTCCGATTCGCGCTCGTTGTACTTCGTCTCCCGGAACGATGGAACGCACCAGTTCTCCGCAACGCTTATTGAGCACAACAAAGCGGTGGAGAAATATCAAAAGCGGCCCTTTCGTCGCGGGCCCCATCCCCAAACGTCGCTTACCCACGAAGAAGGGGCTTTTACCGTCAAAACCGGAGCGTCGTGAATGATCTCCGTATGGAATGTTCCGGATCTCATCGATCACACAGTGCTCCGACCGGACGCTACAAAACGGGATGTCCTGCGGCTATGCCAGGAAGCCAGGGAGTTCCGATTCGCAGTGATCTTCGTTCCGCCTTGTTATATCGATGAGGCGGTGGCCGCTGTCTCAGGCACGGGGATTCGTGTAGGCATTCCTATAGGGTTTCCCTTGGGTGGCCACACAACGAGGACCAAAGTCGCCGAAGCCATTGAAGCGGTGGCACGCGGGGCGAGAGTGCTGGATATGGTTATGAATGTGAGTCGACTGAAGTCGGGTGATTCGGAGTATGTACGAAAGGACATATCTGAAGTGATACAGGCGACACCGGATGTCGAACATAAAGTCATACTCGAAACATGTTATCTAACACATCAGGAAAAGCGTACCGCTTGTCAGTTGGTTGTGGAGGCAGGAGCCGACTATGTGAAGACTTCGACCGGATTCGGTGCCGCTGGAGCGACGGTCGAAGATGTGAGACTGCTGAAAGAAGCCGTGGCCGGTGGCGCCAAGGTGAAGGCCTCCGGAGGAATCAGAGACTGGAAGAGTATGCTGGCTGTGCTGGAGGCCGGTGCAGATCGGATCGGTACCAGTGCGAGTCTTGCGATCCTGGCCGAGTGGCAACAAACAGCGCGCGCGACAAGCGAGATGAGCGTGACTCGCGCGACGCGGAGCCTCAGTAAAGCCGTTAATCGTTAACCGGATTTACGTGGTCTCACCTTTCACGCTTGTCCCGCTAGTCTCGCCAGTCGCGCGCAACTTTCCACTTCTGTTATAGTGCGCCCATGATAACTCGTGTCATTGTGCTGGTGATCGATGGACTCGGTGTCGGGGCCATGCCCGATGCGTCCGAGTATGACGATGCTGGCTCCCATACCATGTCTCACCTGGCAGATGCCGTTGGGGGGCTCAACCTCCCCACGCTGGAGGCGCTCGGGCTTGGTCACATCGCGACGATCAAAGGTGTACGGGCGATGGGCCAGCCGGAAGGATGTTTCGGGCGTCTCGGATTTATCTCTAAGGGGATCGATTCCATAGCCGGCTATTGGGAAATGGCCGGTTGTCCGACGGACACTGCCGGACCGCTCTATCCAAACGGTTTTCCTCCCGACATGGTTGCGGCCCTGGAGCAGGCGTTCGGCCGCAAGATTATCGGGAATCGTCGTGCTTCCGGAACGGTGATGTTGCGCGAGTGTGAAGCTGAACTTCTGTCGTCTGGCGCCTTAACTGTCTGGACGGATGGACGGCGAACCTGCTATGTGGCCGTGCACGAGGGCGCCATGCGCCGGGACGAATTTTTTCAGCGTTGCCGGGACGCCAGGAAATTGCTCAAAACTCCTTGGGGGATTATGCGTGTTTCAGGGCATCCTCTTGTGGGCGATGCCGGAGCAGTACAGTTCGCCCCACAACCGCGCGCGTTCGTGCTTGAGCCTCCCGGACCTACGATTTTCGACGTACTCAATCGTGCGAGCCAGATTCTGATCGGAGTGGGGAAAGTCGGCGATCTTTTCAGCGGTCGTGGGTTCACTCGTTCTGTTCCCGTCGGGCACTGGTCGGTCTTACTTGCTGAGGTTACGGGGATGTTGAAAAAGGTTCCTCGAGGATTGATTTTTGCCGGACTCGATGTTCTGGAATCGGATATCGCGCAGTCGGCTTCGGCCATCCACGATTTCGATCGACGACTTCCCGGGTTGCTGGAACAGCTGCGCCCGGGCGATTTGCTCATCCTGACGGGTGATCATGGAAGGGATGTCACAAAAGCGGATCAGCTTCCGACGCGTGAATATGTTCCCCTCTTGGCTACTGGGCCGAAACTGGCCTATGGGGTTGATCTCGGTATCAGAGCATCTGCTGCCGATCTGGGGCATACCATTGTAGACGCTCTGCAAGGGGGACAGCTTCCTGTGGGCGAGAGCTTTCTCGATGCACTCCGTGCCGGGTGATTTAGAGGTGTGAGACGTGAAACGTGAAGCGCAAGAGGTGAAGGGAACAAAAGGATTTTCGGAATGTCTTTTGAACGCAAATTGAAGGAACTACAACTGGAGTTGCCGTCTGCGCCTCAGCCGTTGGCCACCTATGTTCCGGCAGTCAGAGTCGGAGATCTCTTGTTTTTGTCCGGAGTCCTCCCCATGCGAGGCGGACAGTTGGCGTTCTCCGGTAAGCTAGGGCGGGAGCTGACGATCGAACAAGGCATGGAGGCCGCCAGGCTCGCACTCCTGAATGCCCTAGCGATTGCCAAGCAGGAACTCGGAACGTTGGACCGCGTCGTGCGCGTTGTGAAGGTTATCGGGCATGTGGCGTCGGCGGAAGGTTTTGTGCAGCAACCTCAAGTGCTTAACGGAGCCTCTGACCTTCTGGTCGAGATTTTCGGAGAGTCTGGTCGTCACGCGCGCGCGGCTGTGGGGGCTGCTGAGTTGCCTCGTGGAGCTCCCGTCGAAATTGAACTGATTTTTTCTATTTCCTGATCGCTTCTCCAAGCGGCTCAATACACGGATCGCAGGCAACCTGCGAGATTGACTCTCGAAAAAACCGCTTGTTATATTCGATCAAGCGTTCGTTTGTCGTGGTATGCACGGTAAGCCCATTCTCATCCGGCTCGTGGAACTCTCATCCCAATGTTATGTGGCCGTACGGAGCTCTTGTTCAGCAGGTGTTTCTTCATGAATCGGCTTGTCGCCAGCGCGGGGATATTGACGGTGTGGGTCAGTCTGACCATGGAGGTGCCTGCGGCCACTCCTACGCCCCTTGAGTTGCATCCGTCAGCGGCAGTTTCGGGTGCTACGGTATCGATCACCGGGAAAGAGTTCGGCACGTTTCAATCCGCGCAGTTCAATCGAGTGACCGTCGGTGGTGTTCCTGCGTTGATTCAGCGGTGGGAGCCCGACTTCATCGAGGTGAAGGTCCCCTTCCGTGCTCAATCTGGTCCCGTTGAAATCATGGTCGGAAAGAAGAAGATGGCGGCCGGGGGATTGACAATCATGCAACCGACGATTACCGCAGTGACACCGGCCGAGATCGAACCGGGCCATATCATGCAGATCGCCGGCGCACATTTCGGTCCTACGGCAGGCCCGCGTGATCCCAATACGATGTTTGGAGTCAACGATGTAATGATCGGAAGTGTAGTTGTCAGGCCGCGCCGCTGGAAAGACAATATGATCGAAGTCGAGGTTCCTGCGAATGCCGCATCGGGCGATGTGGTGGTTCGATTGGCCTCGTCCGATCCCTTGCCGGACGGTTCGTGTTGCGCTCCGGTTCAATACAAAGTGAGCAACGCCGTTTCTCTGAAGCTGGTTCCGAGCATTCGCGTCGATCCTATGAGCGGACCGGTCGGCACTAAAGTGGTGTTCTTCGGTCAAGGTTTCGGAGCAACGAAGAGTCCTGGTGATAAGGTCAGCTTCGGCGGACGTCTCGCCAGCATCGCTCAGTGGTCCGATAATGCTATCGTTGTGCATCTCCCGATGGATGCGGAGACAGGACCCATCGTTCTGACGATGCAGGGACATGACCGAACGGTGGGGACCTTTACGGTTCATGTGCCAAAGGTGATCGCCTTGACGCCTCCGGCTGCTCCAATCGGCACACTGCTCAGAATCAGTGGAGAGCATTTCGGATTTTACTCGGAAAGTGGAGCGACCCCGTATTCCTTCACTGATTTCAATACCGGAGAGAATCGAGTCGATATCGGAGGGGTTCGTGCCGTCATCTATCGCTGGCAGGACGATCGGATCGATGTATGGGTCCCCTTCAGCGCGAGGAGCGGGCCGGTTGTGGTGCATCGAGGCGCGACGAAGCCCAATCCTGACGGCTCCTGCTGTGCGACCAAAGAGACCCTGAAGATTGAGGCGGGGAACTTTACACTCGTGACGCCCAAGGTCGACTCCTACAGTCCGCAATCAGGCGGCCTCGACGAACTGGTGACCATCAAAGGGTCGGGTTTCGGTTCCTTCTTAAAAACCGCTGAGCATGCCTATTTGGGTATCAATCAGAGCGCGTACAAGCGACGAGACGATATCGAATTGAGCGAGAACGTCTCGCGCACAGAAGTGCTGTTCAGCAACGTCGCGGCGCAGGTGGTCTCCTGGACCGACACGGAGATCGTCGTGCGAGTGCCTCATCGGAATCTCTATGGCGTGGGCAAGCGCAATGAGTTCTTCGACGAGCTCGCGACCGGTCCGTTGGTCGTGCGGCGAGGTTCCTGGGACGTGCAGCCAGACGATACGTGTTGTACGCCTAAAAAGTGGTTGACGTTGGAAGTCGGTACGTTCACCATTGTAGCCAAAGGCATGCCCGATCCAGGTTACTTCAATCACAATCGCCCTGACGCCGACACCAACCAGTGAGAAACGGATTACTCGGGTTATGGCGGAGGTTCTCTCTGCCTTGCACAGGATTTTTCTTACTGGTGACGCTGTTATCCGCGTCTCCCTCAAGAGCAGCCGACGCTTCTCTAACAATCACCTCTCAAGCGAGTCATACAGAAGCCCTCCTGATGGGGCTCTATTTTCATTCTCCTCAGTTGGGTTGGGCGGTAGGGTCTGGGGGCACCGTTCTGAAGACAGTAGATGGAGGAAAGAGGTGGAAGAGAGTCTCGAGCGGAACCACGACGAGTCTTTCAGCCGTTTTCTTCGTCGACGACAAGCAGGGATGGTTCGTTGGAGCGAATGGGACTATTCGCCGAAGCCAAGATGGGGGGATTACATGGCAGCAACAGTTCGGTGATACCCAGGCGGCGCTCTACGGCCTTTCGTTTGTGTCGCCAGACGAGGGATGGGTGGTCGGTGGTAACGGGACGATCCTCCATACCAAAGACGGTGGGATCCATTGGGTCGATCAAGCGAGCAAAACAAACGCGGCGCTCTACGGTATACAATTTCGCACTGCACGACAGGGCATAGCCGTCGGGGCGGTGGGGACTGTTTTGACAACGGACGATGGCGGAATCACCTGGACTCCGCAAGAGATGCAGGGAGCTGTCACGCTATTCGACGTGTATTTTTCAGACCTGTCGACTGGTTGGGTCGTGGGGAATGCCGGCGCCATCTTCCAGACGGTTGATGGCGGCCGTCGATGGATCGATCACACGTTGCCCTGTATCCGTACCTGTACAAAGCTGACGGACCTCCTGCGCGTACGATTTACCGATGTACAGACCGGATGGATCGTGGGGGAGCGAGGCATGCTCTATGGGACTACCGACGGCGGGTATAGCTGGACGGAGCATGGGGCAATCGCGAAAGACGCACTGTTCGGCCTCTCCTTCCCTGATGGAGCACAGGGCTGGGCCAGCGGTGAAAAAGGCACGATTGTTCATATGAGCATCGGCAGCCGCTGACGAGCGGTGCAAATCTGTGAAGCGTATCTCGTGAAGCGTCGTTCGTTTCCTGATTCGGACGGTTCACGTTTCACGAACGACGAGGGCGATCTTATCGAGTCTGGATTGGAGAATGCTAAGTGCGGCAATCGCTGCGGTTTCAGCCCGCAAGATTCGTGGTCCAAGCGTGAGGGGAAGAAACCCTTGCGCATGTGCAACCCGTTGTTCGTCCGGCGCCCAACCTCCTTCAGGTCCTACCAACAGAATGATCGGACCATGGCCATCTTGTGGCAACGGCATTTCACTGAGCGGTGAGCCGTTGGCGCGCTCTTGAAGTATGCCTTTAGCCGACGTCAAGGCGTATTGACGGCAGACCTCCGGAAGACCTGCTGGGTCCGCCAAACTTGGGATGCTCCACCGTTCCGACTGTTGTGCCGCGTCACGCGCAATGCGTTCCCATCTGATTCGTTGATGGCGTAAGCGATCCGGATGAGGCCGGACGACACTGTGTGTGCTGTGGATGGGTACGATGGCAGCGACCCCGAGTTCTGTGGCCTTCTGAACAACCAGGTCCATTTTGTCGCCTTTGAGCAAGGCCTGTCCGAGCACGACCGGAAAAGTTGTGTTTTCGGGCGCGATCTGTTGATCGATGATGCGGCTTTCGATGGCCTGTGAGTTCACGTGGGTCACTTCCACGCGATAGCGGGTTCCGCATCCATCGTTGAGAGTGAGAGAGTCTCCCGGGTGCAAGCGGAGGCTGTCGCGAAGATGATGGAGAAGGTCGCCGACGATCCGGATCACAGGGGGAGTAATCGTGCAGGGGTCGACAAAGAACGTGGCCATAGTGAGTATTTCCAGGGGATGACAGGAGAGGCTATTCGAAGAAAGTCTTCATCTTGTCGAAGAAGCCGTCGCTGTTTTCTTCCATCGACATACCGCTTTCTTTACCGAATTCTTTGAGCAATTCTTTCTGGCGAGCGGTCAGTTTGGTGGGAATCTGAATCTTGACGACGAATAATTGGTCCCCGGTGCTATGGTTCTTGAGGCTAGGAATGCCCAATCCTTTGATGCGGAGGGTTTTGTCCTGCTGTGTGCCGGCCGGGATCTTAATGACGGTATTGCCCTTCAGTGTGGGGACTTCGATCGTTCCTCCGAGTACGGCTGTCACGTACTGGACAGGGACGTCACAGAGGATATCCTGTCCTTGGCGTTGGAATATCGGGTGAGGCTTGACGGTTATTGCCACATAGAGATCGCCAGGCGGGCCTCCATTGGTCCCGTGCTCCCCTTCGTTCGCGAGACGAAGGCGCATGCCTGCCTCGATACCGGCAGGAATGTGGACAGCGATGGTTCGCTCTCGATACATGCGTTGGCGGCCCTGGCAGGCAGGACAGGGCTCTGTGACGATTCGTCCCGCCCCGTCGCATTGTCCGCAGGGTCGGGTGATACTGAAGAATCCTTGCTGGAACCGCATCTGACCGGCACCTTTACAACTGGGGCAGGTCTTGACCGACGACGCATTTTTGGCGCCGCTCCCTTTGCAGTCGCTGCACACTTCCCATCGCGGGATTTTGAGTTTGGCCTCTTTCCCGTAGACGGCTTCTTCGAAGGTCACTTCCAAATTGTATTGGAGGTCATTGCCGCGTTCCGACCGACTGCCACCTCGCTGGCCTCCGAAAAAATCTTCGAAGATATCGTTGAAAGCGTCCCCGAAACCGCTTCCCCCAAATCCAAAACCATCGGGACCGCCACTCTGCTGAGTCGCGGCGTGGCCGAACATGTCGTAGCGCCTGCGTTTGTCCTGATCGCTCAGGGTTTCGTAGGCTTCATTGACTTCTTTGAACTTTTCCTCTGATGCTTTTTTCTGAGCCTCTCCGGTATGAAGATCAGGATGGTGTTGGCGTGCCATCCTCCGGTAGGCTTTTTTGAGATCGTCGTCGGACACGTTTCGATCGACGCCTAATGTTTCATAGTAATCGCGTTTGGACACGGATGTGGTCTCTTTAGGGGGAATGTGCAGCAGGACCGAGCCCCTGTATCAGCGAAGCTCGGTCCACTGACGGTATTCTAACTTACTTCTTGTCTTTGTCCACTTCTTCGAATTCCGCATCGACGACCTTTTCATCCGTCTTGGCCTGGTCGCCGCCGGCTCCATTCGTGTGGCTGCTGCCGGCACCGGTCGTTGCCGACGCCTTCCTGTACATTTCCTCTGCCAATTTATGGGAGGCACTCGTCAGCGTTTGAGTGGCGGACTCGATTGCTTCGTGGTCGGTTCCCTCCATCGCTTTCTTCAGCGCGGCCACAGCTTCCTCGATTTTGGTCTTATCTTCCGCCGCAATCTTCTCGCCGTGCTCACTCAGGTTCTTTTCCGTTTGGTAGATCAGAGTATCGGCCTGGTTTTTCGCTTCGGCGACCTTTCGACGCTTTTTATCTTCGTCCGTATGAGCCTGTGCGTCTCTCACCAGCTTTTCAACTTCTTCCTTACTCAAACCGCTGGACGCCGTGATCTTGATGGACTGTTCCTTTTGTGTCGCAAGGTCCTTGGCCGAAACGTGGACGATGCCGTTGGCATCGATATCGAACGTCACTTCGACTTGCGGCATCCCGCGGGGTGCAGGGGGAATGCCCACCAGGTCGAATTGACCGAGCAATTTGTTATCGTTCGCCATCTCGCGTTCGCCTTGAAAGACTCGAATGGTCACCGCTGTTTGATTGTCGGCAGCTGTCGAGAAGACCTGACTCTTCTTCGTCGGGACGGTCGTATTCCGCTCGATCAACTTTGTAAAGACACCGCCGAGGGTTTCGATGCCCAATGAGAGGGGCGTAACGTCAAGGAGTAGCACGTCTTTCACTTCGCCCTTGAGCACGCCGCCTTGAATAGCGGCACCGATTGCGACGACCTCATCAGGGTTTACGCCTCGATGCGGTTCCTTGCCGAAAAACTCTTTCACGGCCTGAATGACTTTCGGCATGCGGGTCATGCCGCCGACAAGAACGACTTCCTTGATGTCGCCCGCGGATACACCGGCGTCGGCAAGCGCCTTCTTGCAGGGATCGATCGATCGTTTAATCAGGTCCTCCACCAACTGTTCAAGTTTCGCGCGGGTCAGCTTCATCACCAAATGTTTCGGTCCGTTGGCATCCGCGGTGATAAAAGGCAGATTGATCTCGGTTTCCAATGAAGATGAGAGTTCGATCTTGGCGCGTTCCGCCGCTTCTTTCAGGCGTTGGAGAGCCATGCGGTCTTTCCGAAGATCGATACCCTGATCCTTCTTGAACTCATCGACCAGCCAGTCCATAACGCGCTGATCGAAGTCGTCGCCGCCGAGATAGGTATCGCCGTTGGTTGACTTGACCTCGAAGACGCCGTCGCCGATCTCAAGGATGGACACGTCGAATGTGCCGCCGCCCAGATCATAGACGACGATCCGTTCGTCTTTCTTTTTGTCCAAACCGTAGGCGAGGGACGCGGCAGTCGGCTCGTTGATGATTCGGAGGACGTTCAATCCCGCGATCTGGCCCGCATCTTTGGTCGCTTGGCGCTGGCTGTCATCGAAGTAGGCGGGGACAGTGATGACGGCTTCGGTGATTTTTTCGCCGAGATAGTCCTCCGCCGTTTGCCGCATCTTTTGTAGAATCATGGCGGAGATTTCCGGCGGGCTATAGCGCTTGCCGCGTAATTCGACGTGGGCATCGCCGTTGTCTCCCTCGACCACTTTATAGGGCAGCCGTTTGACGGCGTCAGTCACTTGTTGACTGCGGAACTTGCGGCCCATGAGCCTCTTGACGGAGAAGATCGTGTTTTCCGGGTTTGTAATGGCCTGGCGCTTTGCGATCTGCCCGACAAGACGCTCGCCCTTCTCTGTGATGGCAACGACGGACGGTGTCGTGCGGGCTCCTTCTGCATTGGCGATCACAACCGGTTCGCCTCCGCTCATGATGGAAACGCAGGAATTCGTGGTTCCAAGGTCGATGCCGATCACTTTGCCCATGTGCCTACTCCTTCCTCACTAGGTCTATCTTTGATGATGTTGCTATGATTGACTACTTGTGTCGTCTGTTCCCGATGCACTGCTGGCCCGTCCCGTCGATACGCTCACCATGGTTGGCCGTAAGATACGGTCATGCAGGAGATATCCTCGCTGAAACTCCTCCACCACATGGTGCTCCGGAACCTTCTTGGACGCGACGGAGGTGACGGATTGATGCGTGGCGGGATTAAACAACTGGCCGACCGCCTCGACGGGTTTGACATGAAACTTCGCTAAAACTCCCGTCAACTGCTTGAGGGTGAGACCGACGCCCTGGATCAGGACGTCGCTGTTCCCCTTTTCTTGTGCGGACTTGATAGCCCGTTCGAGGTTATCTACAACCGGCAAGAGCTCCTTGAGCAATTGCTCATTGCCGAATCGGACCTGGTCGCGCTGGTCTCGCTGAGCCAGTCGTTTGTAGTTGTCAAACTCAGCCGCGAGTCGAAGATATTTGTCGTTCAGATCCTTGAATTCTTCGATCTTTTCTGCGAGAGCCGACTGAAACTCGGCAACTTGATCTGTCTCTTCCGCTGCGGAGCATTCGCTTGACGGCGAAGCATCCAAGTTATCGATAGTATTCGCGTTCTGGTGTTCCTCGGTCATGAAAGACTCCTTTGTTCGTCTGGAGATAGCCACAGGCCCTCTAAAGTCAACTGGGACCAGAACAATTAATTACTTGTGTGAGAAATGGCAGGTCTTCAGATCTGCATGCTGGGCTGGACGTCACCGTAGGTCCGTCTATAAACAAGTTCAAGACCTTCTAAGGTCAGAAGTGGTTCAATTTTTTGAATAGATGTGGTTTCGGCTGCCAGGAGCGGGCTGAGTCCTCCAGTGCCGATGACGTAGGCTGGGCGCCCGAGTTCTTGTTCCATTCGCCGGACGATGGTATCGACAAGTCCTGCATATCCGAATATGAGGCCGGCTTGAATACTGCCGGCCGTGTCTGTGCCGATCACGGTCTTCGGACGGATCAGTTCCACTTTAGCTAACTTAGCGGCTCGTGCGAACAGAGCCTCTGCAGAGATGGCAAGACCGGGGGCAATGACTCCTCCGAGGTAGCGTCCCTCTGCCGTAATAGCACAAAAGGTCGTGGCGGTGCCAAAATCGACGACGATTAGATCGCAGCGGTACTTATGATACGCTGCTGCGGCATTCACCAACCTGTCGCTGCCGATTTCTTTTGGGTTCGCATATTGGAGTGTGAGTCCCGTATCCGTTTCCGAAGTGACGATGAGAGGCTGCAGATGGAAATGTTGACCGAGCATGTCCTCTATGGTTCCTGCCAACGCCGGCACCACACTGGAGATAGCGGCGCCGGAGAGACGTTGCGAGGGAATCCCTGCTGCCACAAGAAGATTGGAGAAGAGAATGCCGTACTCGTCCGCGGTTTTTTTGACGTCCGTAGCCAATCGCCAATGGGCTCTGAGGGTACGGTCGTCATAGACACCCCAGACGATGTTGGTGTTGCCGACATCAACGACGAGGAGCATGGAGCTTATTGTACGGTTTGATTGGGTGGTTTGGCTAGCAGGCAATCTGATTTGTCCGGTTCATCTGGTTCAACCAAGCAAACCAAAAAGCTCGCTGTTTACGTCCTCACGTGAGTGATATCAGCCACGCGAAGGTGGACCACTTTCGCCGTTATTGAACCGGGGTGAGTCGCCTGCAGCCGGACGCGCAAGGATCCATCCTGGTCGATTCCCTCGACAAGCCCTCCAACGGTATCTCCATTGGCCAGCGTCGCGCGTATTGTACGGCCGATGGTCGAGCATCGTTGGTAATAGGCCAAAGCGACCCGTTCCGGTCCGCGAACAGTCAATTCATCGAGGCATTGCTCGAGTTCGATAAGCAGCTGCGCGAGCAGTCTATTGCGGTCGACGACGATGCTTCGTTCCTGCCAGATGGATGTGGCCAAGCCCCGCAACTCTACCGGCCAGTCTTCGTGCTCCATGTTAACATTAATGCCGATCCCGATGATCTGGAAAGGATTGGATTGTGGTCCAGTGCCGCTTTCGCACAGGATCCCGCCAACTTTTTGTTCCGAGATCATAAGATCGTTGGGCCATTTTACGGAGACGTGGGTTGAGGAGACCTGTTCGATCGCTTCTGCTGCGGCCAGTGCTGATATCAAGGGAAGCCAGGAGAGCCATTCCGTGAGGCGTGTCGGTGGATGCGCTGCTCGGAGGATGACGGAGCAGTACAGATTGGCGCCGGGCGGAGAATACCAGGTTCGGGAAAGACGTCCTCGTCCGGCGGTCTGGCTATCGGCAGCGATGACGGTTCCATGTTCTACTTCCGCCTGTGCGAGCTGCGAGGCTTCCCCATTGGTGGACGGTAGGCAGTCGAACAGTTCGATGCGCCGCCCCAGCCACGTGGTCGACAGGGTGCTGTGGATCGTATCTTTGGTCAGTGGTGGTGACGGTTGCATGTGTTAGCAGGATGCTGAAAAAGGCTCTGTTCTCACCCACCCAACCCTGGCGCGCCGAGACGCGCCTTTCACCAAGCTTCGTTCTCGGCTCATCGAAATCTTCAACGTACCCCATCCGGGAAAAGAGCTGGTACGACAGCTCGGGGCTGGGCGGGTGGAAATGCTACTCCTCCGGTTTCGACTCTCCTGCAGCCTGCTGGACGGGCTTTTTGAGCATCCTGTGGGAAAGCCTTGTTGTTGTGAGACATATGCAGATTCTCAATGTCTCATCTGAAAATAATTTCCCACTACTTGCGACGCTGGTTGAGCGGTTCGAGCACTAGGCTGAGCGCTGCGGCTGGAGCTGAATGGGTGAGGGCTCCGATGGAGATACGGTCCGGGCCGGCCGCCGCCATCGCGCGGACATTCTTGAGCGTAACTCCTCCGGAGACTTCAACGAGTGCCCGCCCCTTGATCAGTCGGATGGCTTGCCGGACAGTGGCCGGGTTCATGTTATCCAGGAGAATGATATTGGCTCGTCCAGCGACGGCCTGCGGCACTTCAGCCAGGGATTCTACTTCTACGACAATGTTTATGCCACGCGGAGCGTTGGTTTTCGCTTTCTGGCAGGCAGATCGGATGGGCATTGTTGTGTGGGTGAGGAGAGCCAAATGATTATCTTTAACGAGGATGCCGTCGCTCAGTGACTGTCGGTGATTCCTGCCACCACCGAGAAGAACCGCCCACTTCTGAAGGGCCCGTAACCCCGGGATCGTCTTTCTCGTATCAAGGATGGTTACAGGGTATCCCCGAACTGCGTCGCAGAAGCGGCGCGTCAAGGTGGCGACACCGGAGAGGTGTTGGAGAAAATTCAGGGCAATGCGTTCGGCCTTCAGGATGGATCGTCCATCGCCTTCGATCCGGAGAAGGCAGTCTCCATCTTGTGCGCGCTCTCCATCTCGGCGGTGAAGTGACAAAACGAGGGACGCATCTACGGTTTGAAATGTTCGCACGGCTGCGGCAAGACCAGCAACGACCAACGATTGCTGGGCGATGATGCGCCCGACGGCGGGAGGAGGGGATGGAAAGAGCGTAGCTGTCGTGACGTCGTCACGAGGGAGGTCTTCTTGAAGGGCCAGCCGAATAGCGCGTCTTATGTCGGCAACCGGAGGCCTGACCATCGGTTATTCTCTCAGCATGGTGCGCAACTGCTGCTCACTACTGGTGAGCAAGGCTTGATCGCGGCGGAGGTTTGCCAGACGATTCTGGTGATCGGCAATAACTTCGCGCGGGGCCTTAGCGGTAAACTCCTGATTGCGCAGCTTTCCCTCCAGCCGCTCGATCTCCTTGGTCTGCTCGGACTGCTGCTTCATGATGCGATCCAGCGCTTTCTTCAGATCGACGTCACCCGCCACCAATATGCCGACGGATAAGCCTTCCGCGACTAGCCGGAGGAGGTTGCCGGTCGGCCAGCGGCTCATTGGAGTCAGATCGACAGCACCCCTGCCGAGATGGGCAAGATAACTTCGGAGTTGGTCCAGGTGCTCCAGCAGCCGATGATCGTCGTGGGCGATGTAGAACGTGATCTGCTGTCCTGGCGGATAGTTTAAGAGCATGCGGGATGCACGCACCAGATTAATGGTCTGTTCGAGGAGCACGAAACGTTGCTCCATCTCAGGCGCCGTCCATGTCTCGTCCGGTATCGGGTATCGCTGAATAACGATGCTCTCGCCCTGGTGCGGGAGCGTTTGCCAGATCTCTTCGGTGAGAAACGGCATGAACGGATGCAGAAGGCGCATGCTGGTCTCCAGCGTCTCGGCCAGGGTCTGTCTGGTCCCCGGACCATCCGGATGTGCCGAGTTTTGAACTGCGGGCTTGATCAGTTCAAGGTACCAGTCGCAGTACTCATGCCAGATGAACTGATACAGCAAGTTCGCCGCTCGATCGAACCGATAAGCTTCCAGTTCTGAAGTGACGACGTTGATCGTCTGGTTGAGGCGGCTCAAAATCCAACGGTCGGGGAATGTGCGCTCGGATGGTGCGGTGGCCATTCGTGGCCCGTTGAGATGCATGAGGCTGAACCGAGCGGCGTTCCAAATCTTGTTTGCAAAGTTGCGGTAGCCTTCGATCCGTTCCTCCGCGAGTTTGATGTCGCGTCCGGGTGACGCCATGGATGCGAGCGTGAACCGCAGCGCATCGGTGCCGAACTGCTCCATCACGTGCAATGGATCGATGACGTTGCCTTTCGATTTGCTCATCTTCTGCCCTTCAGCGTCTCGGACCAAGGCATGGATGTAGACGTCTCGAAAAGGAACGTCGCCCATGAATTTCAAGCCCATCATGATCATGCGGGCAACCCAGAAAAACAGAATGTCGAGACCTGTGACGAGGGTTGAAGTTGGATAGTAGGTTTTCAGATCCGGCGTCTGTTCGGGCCATCCCAATGTGGAAAAGGGCCAGAGGGCAGAAGAAAACCAGGTATCGAGGACGTCGGGGTCCTGTTTTAGGTCCTCATTGTTGCATTTGGGACATTGCCTTGGTTTCGTCAGTTCGACAAGAGGTTGAGCCTCTCGTGGTGGTCGCCACTGTTCATCTGAGAAAGTGGCAGTCAGGTCATCATCGGTACAGATCCGGCAATACCAAGCGGGGATTCTGTGTCCCCACCAGATTTGCCGTGAGATGCACCAGTCTTTGATATCTCGCATCCAGCCCAGATAGTTATTTTTCCAGCCATCAGGGGTGATCTTGATACGTCCATTTTCAACTGCTTTGATGGCTGGATCGGCCAAGGGTTGAATGTTTACGAACCACTGAGTGGATGGATAAGGCTCAACCGCGGTCTTGCAGCGATAGCATTTGCCAAGTGCCATTTTATGGTTTTCGACCTTCTCGAGTAGCCCGCGTTCTGACAACAACTGCTCAATCTTAACCCGTGCTTTTTCGCGGGGCTGGCGGCCCAAGGCCTGAACCACAACATCTTCTGCACGGGCTATGGTCTTAAGTTTGCCGGAATCAAGGCGAGCGTGGACATCCATGACTAGTATGCGCGGAAGATGAAGTCGCTTGCCTGCCGCCTCATCATTGAAGTCGTGTGCCGGGGTCACCTTAACCGCTCCGGTTCCAAATTCAGGATCTACGAGGACGGGATCCTCCACGACCGGTATCGTCCGTGTTGTGAGAGGGAGGGTGAGCAGCTTGTTTCTGAAGTTTCTGTAGCGATTATCTTCTGGATGAATTGCTACTGCGGCGTCGCCTAGCATGGTTTCAGGTCTGGTGGTGCTTACCAACAGATATTGCTCAGGATGATCAAGAAGCGGGTAACGAATCGTATACAGCTTCCCGGTGATTTCTTCATGCTCAACTTCGATGTCGGACAAGGCAGTGAGGCAGCGAGGGCACCAATTGATCAGTCGATCGTCTCTGTACAACAGTCTATCTTTGTCTTTGTAGAGACTGACGAACACTTCACGTACAGCCTTTGACAGGCCTTCATCCATTGTGAATCGCAGACGATCCCAGTCGCAGGATTCGCCAAGTTGTTTCTGTTGGTTGACGATCGTGTTCCCGGAGGTCGCTTTCCATTGCCAGACGCGCTGGACAAAACGTTCGCGTCCAAAGGATTCCCGTGATGCGCCTTCGGCCACGAGCTGTTTTTCCACGACATGTTGCGTGGCAATTCCCGCATGATCGGTGCCGGGAAGCCAGAGTACATTGCGACCTTGCATGCGTCGCCAGCGTATCAGGATATCTTGCAGCGAATGATTCAGCGCGTGGCCGACGTGGAGCGAGCCTGTGACATTCGGAGGCGGGATGACGATGCAGTACGGCTGGCCGGGATGGGCAGGCGAGGCGTGAAAATAGCCGCGCTGTTGCCAGATCTCATACCAACGTGCCTCGACGACCTTGGGGTCATAGGTTTTATCGAGTTGGGGCGTGCTCATCCGGTTGATCTGATTTGTTTTGTTTATCTGGTTGATCCAGACAAACCAAAAAAGCGATCTTTTTCTGCTGGTGGACCTTTTCAGCAGGCTGCTTGAAACGCCGCGCATCTTAGCATGCAAGACACACAGGTGGTAGCCTCTTGAGGCGAAGTGGGGACGCACGGATGGCTTGAGGGGTAAGGAGCCCTGTGTTATACAGACTGGCACAAGGCGAGGGGAACGCTACGGTTCCACAATTATTTTCCTATTGGGAGAGACTATGGCCACTGGGCGTGAAAAAGACCGCAAGACGAGGAAGAAGCATCGGAAGAATGTCGCACGGAAGAAGGCACTGGCGACAGCCAGACGGGCCAAGGGTAAAAAGAGTAAGAAGGGGTAAGTCAAGGTAGAAGAGGCTGACTTACGCAGCTTGCGTGAGGCGTGTGATCTCCGCTTTGATCTGCTCTTCGGCCAGATTCGGTACGAGACGGAGAACAGCTTTTTCGACCTGCTCCTGGGCAGTCGCCCGTACGAGCGCTTCGGCTATTCCAGCGGTTTGTTTGGCGGCAGCCAGCTGGATTTCTTCTTTGATGACTCCCTCAAGCGAGCCGAGTTGGTCCCGAACCATATCGGACAGTGCTGTGCGAACAGCATTGATTTCTTCCCGGACGAATTGATCGATGCGCTCTTTGATCACGGGGTTTGCGGTCTCAAATACACTGTGTCGAATGATAGGTTCTAGAAGAGACATTTGCTGTGTGAAAACCTTTGGGAGGGCGGTCGTCAGCAGCGGTTCAATCACCTGAACCAATCGTTCTTCCGAAAGGGACGCTCCCATTTGTGTGCGTACTTCTGTTTCCACAGCTTTGGCCACGATGGCCGTTAGCTCCTTTCCGACCATCCGGGGGAGCAGGTCCGTAATCTTTTTTTCGGTCCGCTCCGACATGGAGTGGAGGAGTTGACCGAAAAGGCCTTTCATGGCCTCCTCCGGTTCGGTTGTCGAGGCCTGCTTCGCTGCGGCGACGGGTACCGGCGAATCCTTCGGTTGGGAGATGGGCGGAATCACATGTTCCACTTCTGTTTCCTCGGCCAGATCGTCATCGTCCATAGGACTATCATCAGAGTCCGTTGTGCTTGATACCGGCGGCCAGGAGCGAGACTTTTTCTTTGCTCCATTCGTTCTGGATGCCTGCTGAGCTTCCAGATCTTTGATCAAGTCGATAAGGTTTTCCGACTGAAACGGTTTGTTCAGAAAGGCCTTCACTCCGAGCGAGCGCAAGTGGGTCTCATCTACGCGATCTGAAGGGCTGGTCAGCGAAATGATGTAGGTTTCTGCCAGGTTGTCCAATTTGTGGACTTCTTTGCAGAAGCCCGAGAAGGTGATGTTCTCCAAATGATAATCTGCAATGATCAGATTCGGACTCATCTTGCGTGCCGCTTCCAAGGCTGCCGGGCCATCCTGGAACCCCACGACGTCACAGCCCTCCGGTTTCGAGATCTGCTCAACCAGCCGGCGGACGGCGGGACTGCTATCGACGACAAAGATGGTGGAAGCCACCTAACCCTCCAATGTTATTGAACTATTATGGAAGCTAGCAGTGGGGGTATCCTTTGTCAAGAAATCGTAGGATCGGCGCGTGCTTTGACTTCGGATTTTTGAACTGACTACAATTCGACCCCGGCGGGAATTGTCCAACTGATGAAAACTCCAATCCAGGTTATTTTTTTTGATGCGGCCGAAACGCTGTTTCATATCAACGGCTCGGTAGCGGATATCTATCTTACACATGCGGTTCAGTACGGGTTCCGCCAGGCTTCCGACTCGAAGACCTCAATTGCGCAGGCCTTTCAACGAGCCTTTCACGACGCGCCGCCGCCGGTCTTTGCTGCAACGGACCCTCTCGAATTAAAAGAATGTGAGCGCCTCTGGTGGTTCGACATCGTGCACAACGCATTTTATCGCGTCGGGATGTTCGAACGGTTCGACGAATTCTTCGAACAGGTCTTTCGAGTGTTTGAAGATCCTCGCTCCTGGGTATTGTTTCCTGAAACCCACGCCGTGTTGACCAGATTGCGTGAAAAGGGGTTCGAACTGGGAGTTGTTTCAAACTTCGATTCCCGTCTCTTCCCTGTAATACGAGGCCTCGGCATTGACCAGCTCTTTAATACAGTGACGATTTCGAGCTTGGCGAAAGCGGCCAAACCGGCGTCAAAGATCTTCGAGATCGCCCTTGAGAAACATGCAGTCGATCCGAGCGAAGCCATGCATGTGGGAGACAGTGTCCGGGACGATGTGGAGGGAGCGACGAAGGCCGGACTGACCGGCGTATTGCTGGATCGAGCAGGACGCTCTCAGGTGTCGGGTGGGCATGTGATACGGACGCTGGAAGAATTGCTTCCTCTGGTAGGCTGCTTATAGGACTGTCATTTGTTTCCTTTGGTTGTTTTTGGTTGGAAACTTACCAAATCAACTAAACAGACCAAATAGACCTCAAAGGAGTTGCGGCACCAGGTCTTTCGCGCGGCCCTGCAGCGAGAGATCAACCAGTTCCGACTGCGGGGTGCTCTCCAGATTGATTTCGATGACCATCGCGCCACCTTCTTTCGCGATCGCTGCAAAACCAGCTGCGGGATAAACAACTCCCGATGTGCCGATCACAAGGAGGAGATCGCAGGCCTCCAACGCTTCATTGCAGCGACGCAGATCTTCTCCCCAAAGGGATTCTCCGAACCAGACGATGTGGGGCCTGAGGAGTGAATGACACAGCCGGCATGCCGGTAGAGCAGGAAGAGGGACTTCCCGGTTATCCGAAATGACGCCACAGCCTGTACAGCGGACTTTCCAAATATTGCCGTGAATCTCGGAGAGCGATTGTGACCCAGCGGCCCGGTGCAAGCCGTCGACGTTTTGGGTAATGAGCCAGAGCTGGCTGCACCGCCGTTCCATTTCAACGATCGCCTCATGAGCTGCGTTGGGACGTTTCGTGGCGATGATTTCGCGTCGCCAGTTGTACCATTCCCAGACTAATCGTGGGTCGCGTGCAAACGCCTCCGGAGTAGCAAGATCTTCTGCGCGAAAGTTTCGCCATAAGCCGTCCGCTCCACGAAAGGTCGGTACGCCGCTATCCGCGGAAATTCCGGCCCCCGTAAGGACAGTCACCCTTCGAGCGGACGCGATGCGCGTGCGGGCAAGGAGGATCTGATCGTCGGTGGTCATAGGCGACTGTGCGGATTCTACCGCATTTCGAGACGGCGAATCTGCATGGTATAGTACACCTCTGTATTGTTTGTGAGAAACGCAATGAAACAGATTCTCATGGTTGGAGCGGGATCGGTCGGTGGATTCTTCGGGGCACATTTTGCAAAAGCGAACCTGTCGGTGTCTTTCCTCCTGCGGCCTAGGACGCTCACAGCCGTTAAGGAGAATGGCCTTACGATCCGCAGTGCCAATAGTTCATTCACAGTCCATCCGCCCGCCGCATCAGATCCGCAGGATCTCCCCAGACCTGATCTGATCGTTCTCTCTGTCAAAGCCTACGATTTGGACGAGGTCATGAATCAAATCGAGCCGGTCGTGACCGATAAGACCGTCATTTTGACCTTACAGAACGGAGTGGATACCGAGGACCGCATCCTGACGCGCTTTCAACGGGATTGTGTCGTCGGCGGGATCGCGTACATCTATACCAAGATCGCAGCGCCCGGCGTCATCGACCATTACAAGAAGGGAGCTGTGGCGATCGGGGAACTGATGGGACATCAGAGTTCTCGTCTGCTGGCCATCGCGGCTATGTTCAAGCAAGCAGAGATTCCTTGTCAGATAACCGACGACATCCGGCGTAGTAAATGGGAAAAGATGTGTTGGAATTGTGTTTTCAATCCCTTGACGGTGATGATCGACGACAGAGTTGCCAAGGCGCTCGATCATCCGGAGATGCTGCAGGTGATTCACCAGATTGTGGGTGAAGTCGTGGCGGTGGCTGGCTCAGCAAAAGTCCCATTAGCCCACGACATGGCGGAAAAGGTAGTCCGTTGGACGAGCGAGATACGGGATATCCATACGTCAATGTATGATGACTGGAAGGCCGGCCGGCCAACTGAGATCGAATTTCTGAACGGATATATTGCCAGGCTCGGGCGAAAATTCGGCATTCCGACTCCGCTGAACGATCTGTTGACAGCCGTGATCAAAACGATCACTGAGCGGGATCGGACCGGTCCCGGTATCGTGCGGATCGACGGGGCGGTGGTCCAACCTGTCGCGTTCGATCGAGCTGCGATCGCATCGTTGCCGGCAGAGCATCAGATCGATATCTCGACCGTAATGCCCGGCGCGAAGGGCACGGGGATTCGCGTGAAGGGGCTGCTCGATATTCCGGCGCTGGCTATCGGGGCGGATCATGTCACTTTTCATTCTTCAGATGGAAAATATTCCGCCTGCCTCACGCTCCACCAGGCGAGAGAGTACGGGGTACTCGTCTATGAGCTCGATGGAGGGGCGTTGCCAGATACGAAAGGAGGTCCGTTCCGGCTGGTGACACCGGGTCTCGGAGATCTATGCGCCAACGTAAAGGGAGTCGCAAGAATCGAGTTCACTATTGGAACCGGAACAGATACGCGGCCAACGAGTTGCTGACAACTGGTCTATCTGGTCTGTCTAGAACCTATCTCAAAATCGGTTATCGATGAGACTTCCTATTTTCTGTGAGAGCGTGAGCATGATGAAACTACAGTTTTATTGGGAATATCATGGTCACCCTTCTGACCTTGGCTCAACAGACCGTCGTCGAAATGGCCTCTATTCAATTTTGAAATAGGTTCTAGTTTATCTGGTTCATCTGGTTAGTTGTGTTCAACCAAGCAGACCAAATAAACAAAAGAAACTTCCCTCTTCTCGCACGCCGGGCCGATGATGGGCGTTGAGCGACAAAAAAGGGGCGTGCCAAGCGGCACGCCCCTTTGATCATTGAAGTCAGGAGAAAGAATCTATTACTTCAACGCGTCGATGCCGGCACCGAAGTTGATGTGAAATGCGGCTCCATTCATCACTAGAGCCGGAACCGACTTGACTCCGGCTGCTTCCGCTTCTTTTACACGCGCTTTGTTCGTGCCGAGATGGACGTTTTCCACATCATATTTCGACGGATCCAGAGCATTGGCAACGCTGTGCTCGGCTGCAACGCACACCGGACATCCCGCGTGATAAAAAATTGCTTTGGTTTTCATACAACGCTCCCTTCAGATGTAATGGTTTTTGGTGAGGCTGCCGTCTCCGCGGTACCGTAGAGACAACGCCGAACTCAGGGTCGCAGGTACGGTTTTGTTCCCATGACCACGTTGTGAACTAACGTACTGACAATCTGCGATTGAAAGCAACAGAAAAATTACCGCCTCACCCGTCCTGCTATTCGCGCAAGTCTCGCGAGTCACGCGTATATGTACATTAGCGAATGACCTGAATCGCTTTCCACCGTTCCGATCGATAGCGCCAAAGTAGCAGTCCCATGCGAACAGTCCAATCGGCGATCATGGCGCTCCATACGAAGAGCACGTCGAGCGTGAGCCACGTCCCTGTGACAGCCGCGAAGGGCAGGCGGACGCCCCACATGCCGACCGTCGTTGTCCACATAATGAATCGAGTGTCTCCAGCTCCGCGTAACGATCCGGCCAGAACCATGGTGAGAGCGAGCGGCACTTGAAGGATGGCGACGATCCGCAGGAATAGCGTCCCGAGTTCGATCACGCCTTCGTCGCTGGTAAATGCGCGCAGGAGTACGTAGGGGAAGAAGAAGCAAACGCCCATAGCCGCCATGGTCATACCAGCTAGACGATTCGCTTCCCAGTTTTCCAATTTCGCCCGTACATATTTGCCTGCTCCGATGCTTTGCCCCACCATCGTCGCTGCCGCGATCGCGAAACCATATCCCGGGAGGAACGAGAAGGATTCGATGGACAGACCGACTTGGTGGGCGGCGTAGGTCACGGTGCCGTATAGCAGGACGATCTTGGTGTAGAGGATAATCCCGGTCTGTTGGAACATCCGTTCTCCGGAAACCGGCGCCCCAATCTGCCAAGTGGAGCGCAAGAGATCCCATCGTAGGTTGAGAGGTTTCTTAAGAAGCGTCCGGCAGGACCAGAAGAGATAGGCTACACCGATTCCCTCTGCAAACCCTGTGGCAACGGCGGCACCGGTAATTCCCCAGGCAGGGAATCCCCAGAGTCCATAAACCAGCGGGTATGCGATCATCAGATACAAGAGATTCACAGCTATCAAGGCGTACATAGGAGTTTTCGTATCCCTGGTACCTTGCAGAATCGACGAGAGGACCTGTAGGAAAATCGCGCAGGGAATGACCAGGAATATAAAGTCCGAGTAGGGAAGGGCCAGTGCGACGACGTCGTGTTCTGCACCTAATAACTCCATAGTGATACGATTCAAAAGCAATCCGAGTGCGGTCAACGAGCAGGATACGATGGCGGCCAATCCCAGGAGATGCGTGGCGGCTTCTCTCACGTCTTCGGTGCGGCGGGCGCCCCACAGTTGGGCGATGAGGACGTTTGCGCCCACCGATAATCCTGAGACAAGTGTGGTGGCCATGAAGGCCAGCAACTGGCCCAGTCCGACGGCCGCAATGGATGTGGCGCCGAGACCACCGACCAGAAAAACGGCGATGATGCCCTCGGTGCGTTGGAGCAGACTGCTGACTGTAACCGGTAAGGCAAGAGTCAGAACTGATTTCCTGATCTGTGTTACACGGGATGCCATGACTGGCCATACTAACAGAAGACTGTTAGGAGGTCTGTCTGCTAGACCTCTCTTCCCGGTCTCGCCGGTCGTGCGGGGCTATGGTGCTGGACAAACGAGGGCCTGTCCTATTAGGGTCTTCTCACGATGACTGAACTCAGTGATCTCGCTCCTTCGAAAGCCCCACGTTTGTCGAAGTCAAAGTTTCTATCCGGCCTTCAATGTCACAAGCGTTTGTACCTCGAAGTCCATCACCCCACTCTTGCGACTGCGCCGGATGAAGCGACCCGGTTGATGCTCGATATGGGAACAGAGGTGGGGGAGTTGGCCAGGAGCCGCTTCCCAGGCGGGATACTGGTAACAGCAGGGCATCGTCAGACAGAAGCCGCCCTTGCACAGACGGCCGCATTGATCCAAGACCTCAGCGTACCGGCCATCTTTGAAGCAGCCTTTTTGCAGGGTGGAGTGTTGATCCGGGCAGATGTGTTGGAGCGCGTTCTAACCGAAGAAGGAGAGCCCTGTGGCTGGCGACTGATTGAGGTCAAGTCTTCAACAAGGGTCAAGGACGTGCATCTGGATGATCTCGCCGTGCAAAGCGAAGTGATCCTTGCTGCCGGGCTGACGCTCGTCTCCGTCTGTCTCATGCATATCAATACCGACTATCAATACCGGGGTGGCACAATTGATTTGACGCAATTGTTTGCGATTCAAGATCTGTCCAAGGAGATCACTCAACGACGTGCCACGGTGCCGGAGCTGTTGGGTACGATGAACCGGATGTTACTCCAACCGCAACCTCCTGCGATTGAACCGGATCGGCATTGCCACATTCCCTACGATTGCCCGTTTTGGGAGCATTGCACAAAGGATAAACCGGCGCGGTGGATTCATTACTTGCCGGGATCGAAGCACGTGGTCGAGCAATTAACTCAACAGGGCGTGACGACGATCGATGAAATTCCAGCTGATGCAAAGTTGTCGGTGGTTCAGCGCCGTATAAAAGCAAATGTCGAGTGGGTGTCCGAGAAACTCGGTTCTGTATTGAACGCCGTGCAGTATCCGGTGTATCACCTCGATTTCGAAACGGTCATGGTAGCGGTGCCCCGTTTTTCGGAGACGAGACCGTATCAAGCTATTCCAGTTCAATGGTCAAATCATATCGAACAGGAATCGGGGGAGTTGGTGCACCGGCAATTTCTTCACAATGAACCGACCGAACCGCGAAAACGATGGGCGGAATCCTTGATCGAATCACTCGGAGATCGCGGCAGTATCTGTGTCTATTCCGCCTATGAAGAGGCGATGATAAGGCAATTCGTGGAGGCTTTCCCCGAATTTCGGTCGGCGTTCAACTCGATCATCAAACGTTTATGGGATCTGCACCCGGTCATCAGAGACCATTACTACCATCCGGCCTTCGGCGGGTCTTATTCCATCAAGTCAGTGCTGCCAACAATGGTCCCCTCGCTTGCCTATGATGACCTGACGATCAAAGAGGGAGGGCAGGCCGCCAGTGAGTACTATCGGATGGTTTTTGTCGAAACAGATTGGGTCGAACAAGCGACAATAGCAGAGGCTCTGTTGCGATACTGCGCGCGAGATACCCTGGCGATGGTCGAGCTGAGACGTGCGTTGAAAGAAAAGGCTCGGATGAAGGACGAACCGGGTTGATTCGGTTTATCTGGTCACTTTGGTTTCTTTCGCTCTTGGACCAAACCAACGAGACAAACCAGATGAACAAGACAGATGCGCCAGGGAGGCCGGCGACACGCGCAAGCTTAGTTTGGCGGAGAGGGTGGGGATCGAACCCACGGTCCCGTTGCCGGGACAGCAGTTTTCGAGACTGCCCGATTCGGCCACTCTCGCACCTCTCCGCAGGCCATAAATCCTTTGGGATATTACGCGCTTACACATCGTTCTGCAAGTTCCACCAGATCACAGGAAACTGGGCTGTTGCGAAAAATGCTGTGAAGTTGTCCACAATACGTTTGCTGCGATCTTGTTATAACTAGGGTTCGGTGAGGATACTGCAGTCCGACCTTAATGAACGACTGATGTGGGCTCCTGGGGGGCTCACGGGTAAGACATTCGGTGGCCTAGTGCATCCCACCTTGCGCCGTTCTTCGTTCCCTTCTAGAATACGGCTCCCTGCGAGGCCTTCATGACCTTTGCAGTTCGTCCCTACCGTCGCTTCCCTATGCCAGACACGTCATGATTCCAAGGAGCTTTCTTCAAGAGCAGAGACAACGGAGGGTCGGGTATGGAACTTATCTACATTGGCATCGGTATTCTCGTGTTCCTGCTTATCCGAGCCTTGCACAAGATCCGGGTCCGTGACCAGGAGGAGTCGGACAAGAAGATCGCGTTTGGCAAGTGGGCGAAAGAACAGAAGGATCCACAGCTCGTGTCCATGGTACGGCATCTCATGAGTGAAGGACGTTTTAAGACCTGGGAAGAAGCGGTGCGCTATGCCGAGGGGACCCTCGGCACACCGTCGCCGGAGGCCCGCTCACATCGCCAGGCCAACGACACGGAAGGAACAGCTTCATGATACTCGCTCGCATGTCTCCTACAATGTGTCTTTCTAGGAGGCTCTCGATGTCCTTCTTGGATGGTCTATTGGGTCCACTTTGCAAAAGTGGCTGCTGGATTGGCAGGCGTGCTCCTGGTGTTCACGTTGTCGCATGAGGCTTCGGCAGATGTTGGCAACCCTGCAGCGAAAATGCAGCTCTTACAACAAGAGCGAGCAGTACGACATAAGCACATGCTTGTTCGTCCCACCTACCAGGAGCGCGAAGCGGTCAGGACACTGATTAGCATGAAACCACGGCCGAAGACGTTCACCGAGGCAGACATGAAATATCTAAAAGGATTCCTCGACAAAGCCGGTTGCATGGGAGGAAAACAATAAATTGTACGCGAGATGTGGACTGAGGGAACAGGCAAACAGCGGGAACCACGTGATGCAGATCACCAGCAACTAGAAGGGAGGCCGTAGCGTTCCCCTCTGGCGTACCTTCAATCTGCTCATCTTCTGCTCTGCGCAATAGCCTCGCAACACCGAAACACAGAGACGCCGCTGTCTTCAGCAGCCCTGTCGTCTCCATGCTTGATGGCGGTACCATCGAATCATGTATGACCAACACTCAGATCGTGTCTGTCTCAACGGTATCGACTGCCTGATGAAAGGCTAACCCCGCAGCAACGATACCAAGCACGCCGGCTTGAGAGGCGGTGGAAGTAGGATTGTGGAAAGCATTCTGAAATTCGTGAGGGAATGGAGAAGTCTGAGGAAGCTGGAGGTAAAGAGGAACGCAGGCTCTACTCTTCCGATGTTCCACTATAACACCTTTGGGGTATATTGCTACCGGCCCATTGCTGGGAGAATGCGCGCCAACCGGACCACTTACATGAGTGCGAGGTATCCTCATTGATGCTACGGTCCCATTTCTGTCTTGCAGACCTCTTCGAGTGTTCTTGCCAGAGAAAGCCGCAGGAACTCGCCTATGCCCTTCTTGGGAGCACTCTCGAACTTGAGAGCCAGCTGACCTATGGCGAGCTCGAACGCACGGTGTGTTCACTTGCCAGCCACCTAACACGCAAGGCTCAGCCGGGGACAAGAGCGCTCCTCCTCTACCCGCCGGGACTTGAGGTGGTCTGCGCGTTCTGGGCATGCATGTGTGCTGGTCTTGTGCCGGTTCCTGCCCCCGCCCCGGATCCCCTCAGGCTTAAGCATAGTTTGCCGAGGCTTCGCGCCATTATCGAAGACGCTCAGGTATCTTTAGTGCTCACAACCTCCACCGCCGAACCACTTTCTTCTGAGCTTTCGATTACCCGGGATGGGGGACCGATTCAGTGGATCGTCACCGATCGAGGCTACGATCCCGTCGACAAGGTCGAATTGCCGCATCTTGACTCGGCCACCCTGGCCTATTTGCAATATACATCGGGGACGACGACGGCTCCTCGTGGCGTTATGATCAGCCATGGGAATGTGCTTTCGCATTGTAAGGCTTTGAGTTTGGCCGGCGGTGTGTCGGAGAGTAGTCGGTCGCTCTGCTGGCTACCGTATTTTCATGATTATGGATTGCTGCATGGGATCATCGCCCCGTTCTATGCCGGTATCCCTGCCTATGTGATGTCTCCCGTTACATTCCTCAGGCGACCGCTGCGCTGGCTTGAAGCAGTGTCTCGATTTGGCATCACACACAGCGGTGGGCCGAATTTCTCCTATGAGTCCTGTATCAGGGCCGCTCGACAAAATGGGGGGTGGCAGGCTGACTTGAGTTCGTGGGCAGTCGCAAGTTGCGGTGCAGAACCCATCCATGCAGATACGGTTGAGCGGTTTGTCGAAACTTTTGGACCACAGGGTTTCCGGCGGACATCGTTTACCCCGGCATACGGGCTCGCTGAAGCCACTTTGGTGGTGACGGTGAAAAAGACTGAAGCGGAGCCGACGTTCTTGACGGTAGACGCCGAGGCATTGCGCGACTCGCAAATCAAAGTGACTTCCGGTTCAGAAAGAGGGGTTCGGACATTGGTCGGATGCGGAGAACCTCTACCAGGAACTCGTGTGCTGATTGTAAATCCAACGACCCAGAGGCTATGTCAGCCTGGCGAAGTTGGAGAGGTATGGGTCGCCGGACCCGGAGTTGCAGCTGGGTATTGGAGGAAACAAGAGGAAAGCGCCGCCACTTTTAAGGCCTCACTCAATGGGTCAGACGAAGGATCCTACTTAAGGACTGGAGATCTAGGAGTTATTTATCGAGGAGAACTGTTTCTGACGGACCGGCTTAAGGATCTGATCATTGTGCGGGGGAGGAACTATTCTCCCCATGATCTGGAGTGGACAGCCGCGCAAGTGAATCCGCAACTGCGGCCGGGATGTGGGGCGGCTTTTTCTATCCCCAGTGAAAGCACGGAGCGCGTGGTGATTGTTTGTGAAATTGAGAAAAAGCTAGCTGAACATGATGTGTCCGAGGTGATGAGCAGAATTCGTCGGGCGATGGCTGACGAGTATGAGTTGGAAGTCCACAAGGTGATTCTCGTCAAGGCCGGTTCGATTCCCAGGACCTCCAGTGGGAAAATCCAGAGGCAAACCTGTCGGGCAGAATATGAGTCTGGACGCCTGGCTGTGGTTGGGGAGAGTGTGCTGGGGATGGCGGAAGAAAAGCGGGATGGCGAATGTTCGAGCGAGATTCCAGAAACTCCGATGGAGAAAAAACTCGCCGAGATCTGGCAGGAGGTGATGGGAGGACTTCAGCCAGGACGACAATCGAACTTTTTTGCGCTTGGAGGCAATTCTCTGTTAGCCGTGCAGGTTGCGGCACGAATCCTGGATGTGTTTCACGTCGAACTTCCACTCAGTGCTATCTTTGAACACCCGACAATTTCTGCATTGGCCATTCGTGTCAGCAAACTCAGCGAGGAACGGTTTGAAATAGTAGCCTCCGGCAGGATGCAGATTCCTCTCCTCCCGCTTTCCCCTGAAATGAGAAGCAGCAGGATGCCGATTAGCTTCGCAGCGCAGCGGTTCTGGTTTCTGGAGCAAGTTCATCCTGGTAGCGCGATCAACCATATTTCCCTCGGTATGCGCATACGAGGTCCGTTCAATCCCGAGAGGCTGGAGCGGGCGATGCAGGAAATTATCCGACGTCACGAAATTCTTCGATCTCGATTCGGATGGGAAAGGGGCGAGGGATATGCGGAGGTATCCACTGAATCGACCTTCACGATGAATCAGCTGGACCTCCGGGAGCTAAACCATGCCGAGCAGGAAATAGAGGTTAAGCAACTCTTACGAACGGAGGCAGAGCAGTCATTTGATTTGAGCCGGGGACCATTGCTGAGGGTAGCGTGTGCGGCACTTGACCAGAATCAGCATGTCCTCACACTGGCATTTCATCATCTCATAGCCGATGGGTGGTCGCTTCGGGTGTTTTTTAAGGAATGCGCTCTTCTCTATGAAGCCGGCGATGACGTTGCCAGTGCTCAACTCCCGAAGCTCAACGTTCAGTATGCCGACTATGCATATTGGCAACGACGCAGGTTAGAACAAGGCCTTCGTAAGGCCGATCGAGAATACTGGATCAGACAGTTAAGTAATGTCAGCCGGCCAGCTGAGCTGCCGGTCGACCATCCTCGGCCGCGCATGCGGACGTTTGAAGGGGGCGTGCAGTCACGGCGTCTGACGTCGGAGCTTGCCACAGCGCTAAATGTATTCTGCCAACAGCAGGGTGTGACCACCTTCATGGTGCTATACGCTGTCTTTCTGACGTGGTTGCATCGTTACACTCAAGAGTCCGACATCGTGGTTGGATCGGTGGTGACTGGCAGGCGTCGTGTGGATCTCGAAGATATGATCGGTCATTTTGTGAATACCGTTGCGTTGCGGTCTGAACTTTCGGGCGAAATTACAGTACAAGATTTCTTGAAACAGGTCTCCAGTGTGGTAACAGATGCGTTTGATCATCAAGAGCTGCCCTTTGAAGAGGTGGTTGAGGCGTTGTCATTGAGGCGTGAAGGGACGCTTTCTCCCCTTTTCAACGTCATGATTGTGCTTGAAGATGACCCCTTGCCCTTATTCAAAATCAGAGATCTTGAGATGACCCATCTTCCCTGGAAGAGGACAGCGTTAGAGTTCGACTTGGTCTTGATGGTCGTGAACAAAGGGAAGAACTTGGACCTGAGGTTCCTCTTTGATTCATCGATTCTCGATCGCTCGACGGTCGGTCGTATGCTGAGACAGCTTGAAACGCTGTTGGAGGCCTTCATCAAGAAACCTGAAGCCCGTCTCGGCGAACTCTCTTTGTTGACGGCCAATGAACGCCGGAATGCTTTCCTGGAAATGAACCAAACGAAACCTCCAGTTCCGTTTTCTGCTGGCATCCATACTCTCATCGAAACACAAGTCGAGCGAACTCCCGATACAGTCGCTGTCGTCTGCGGGAGCGAATCCCTCACTTACAGGGAATTGAACCGACGGGCGAATCGAGTCGCCCATGCATTGCAGAAGTTAGGAGTAAGCGCCGATGTGCCGGTGGGTCTCTACGTCGAGCGTTCGGTAGACGGGATCGTCGCACTCCTGGGTATTCTCAAGGCAGGAGGCGGCTATGTTCCTTTAGATCCTTCACACCCCGATTACCGCATCCGGTCCATGCTCGATGCTGCACAGATCTCTATCGTGATAACGCAGAGGCACCTCCGCAGCCGTTTACATAACTATGCCGGCCAGATGTGCGATGTGGAGACGCTCTATAAATCTAGGACAAGTAAAAAGGAAGAGAATTTAGAGGATCCTGTTCTTCCGGATCAGCTTGCCTATATCATGTACACATCAGGATCGACTGGGGGGCCAAAAGGTGTGGCGGTAACGCATCGCAACCTAGTGAGCTCTCTTCGTGCAAGGGCTCATTATTACCCGGAAACGGTGGACAGGTTTTTGCTGACATTCTCGCTAGCCTTTGATGGATCCCTAATAGGCATTTTCTGGACGTTGTTGCAGGGAGGACAATTAGTCATTCCCCCTGAAAGTGCCTATCGCGAGCCCGCGGCTCTCGCGGCGCTCATCAAACAGCACCGTATCTCACATGTCGCATGGGTACCTTCTTTGTACAATTTCGTCCTCGGCGAAGCAGTGAATACCCAGTTGGATTCACTGCGCATCGTTATTACCGGAGGGGAAAGTCTCTCACTTAAACTCGTCCGACGACACTACGAACTATTGCCTCACGCCACGCTGTACAACGAATATGGACCAACGGAGGCCACCGTCTGGTGCAGCGTGTATAAAACGACCCGCCAAGAATTAGGGGCTCGAGTACCGATAGGAAAACCCATCGACCACATACAGCTCTATGTGTTGGATGCGAATTTGGACCCGGTTCCCACGGGCGTACCGGGGGAGCTGTATATTGCGGGAGATTCTCTTGCTCGCGGGTATGTGAACCAACCGCAGTTGACTCGAGAAAGATTTCTTGCGCACCCGCATGTAGCCGGCACCAGAATATATCGAACCGGAGACAGGGTTCGATATCGCGAGGACGGCAATGTGGAATTTCTTGGGCGGCTGGATCAGCAGGTCAAGTTGCGTGGGCATAGGATCGAAATGGGCGAAGTCGAACAAGCGCTGAGTCTTGCCCCAGGTGTGTCACAAGCGGCGGTTCTGCTTCGAGAGGATAGGCCTGAACAGCAACGGCTGGTTGGTTATGTGACAGGCCAGCCTGAGGTCAAATCGTTGCTGGATCAGATACGGGATTATGTCGCCGTCAGATTACCACACTATATGGTGCCTTCGCTCATCGTCTGGTTGGATGCCATGCCTCTCACTGGGGCAGGAAAAATTGATCGAGCTGCGCTCCCTGTTCCTGAAGAGGCAAATGGCCAAGTGGCAAGCAAGATTGCACCAAGAAATCATGTGGAAGGGGCAGTGGCCAGGCTTTGGAAGTCAGTGCTTGGTGGATCAGAGGCAGGTTTGCATGACAACTTTTTTGAACGGGGAGGCCACTCCCTTTTGGCTACACAGCTTGTTTCACGAATGCGTGAGGTCTTTGATGTTGAGGTTTCGCTTCGGGCCTTTTTTGAACAACCCACTATTGCGGGATTGGCCCAAGAGGTGAATCGTTTATCTTGCGGAGAGCGCAGGGCGTTAAAGACCTCGCCGATAGTCCGCGTGTCCCGAGATCAGCCCCTACCTCTTTCCCATTCTCAGCAGCGGATGTGGCTCATCTACCAGTTGGCCCCTGAAAGCACGGCTTATAACATGCCGTTTGCCTCACGACAGACGGGACCACTTAACAAATTGGCTCTCCGACATACGATTGATGCCATCTGTAGCCGTCATGAGGCGTTTAGGACGACATTCACGATGACAGCCGATGGACCAGCCCAAATTATTAACCCCGTTCAGCCTCCTCATTGGGTTGAAGTGGATCTCTCAAGGCTGCCGGACGACCAGCGATGGCATGAGGCAACCCGACTTGTAGAACATGAAGCGTGCCTTCCGTTTGATCTTGAGAAGGGCCCCTTGGCAAGGTTCTTATTGATTGAAATCGCACCAGAGGATCATGTGCTGGTGCTCACGATGCACCATATCATCGGAGATCAGTGGTCATTCGGGGTGATCGGGAATGAGTTTGCATTTTTCTACAATGCATTCTGTCAAGGTAAGGCTCCATCAGCCAGTCCACTGCCACTTCAATATGCCGACTACGCGGTCTGGCAGCGACGGTGCCTCAGTGACGAGTGGCTTGGTACACAGTCGGATTATTGGCAGAAGAAGCTGGCGGGGCTTTCAAAGCTCTCATTACCAACTGACCATCCTCGTCCCGTGGTGCAGACATTTTACGGTTCGCAATGTGTGTTGGAGTTGCCGGCCTCGTTGATCGATCGAGTGAAGCAGTTCAGTGTGGAACGAAATGCGACGGTCTTCATGACTCTTTTGGCCTGTTTCCAGATTCTCTTGAGTCGATATTCAGGTCAAACCGATGTTGCCGTGGGCTCTCCTATTGCGAACAGGACTCAGTCTGCAGTCGAATCGATTGTTGGTTCCTTTGTCAACACGCTGGTGTTCCGTGCAGACCTCTCAGGCGATCCACCGTTTGAAGAGATGCTTGAGCAGGTTCGTGAAACTGCGTTGGAAGCTTATGCGAATCAGGACTTCCCATTCGACAAGCTGGTGGACATCATGGGCTCGAGTCGAGATCATAGCTCGCCCCCACTGGTACAAGTGCTCTTCAATTTAGCAAATGCTCCCATCGGGGAGATCAACCTTCACGGGCTGAGTTGGGTACCCTTTGAAGCGGAGACGCGAACTTCGCAGTTTGACCTAAGCCTGACGATCGAAACGGAAATTGCGCGCAAGGCCTATTTGACGTTCAACACCGACCTTTTCGAACGCCAGACAGCCGAACGGATGTTGGGACAATACAAAGTTCTGCTGCATAGCGCACTGGCAACCCCCAAAGCCAAACTTTCTGAACTCTCAATGATAACGGAGTCCGAGCGCAATCAGCTGTTGCAGAACTGGAATCGCACGCAAGAAGATTACCCGTTTTCCGAATGTTTTCCTGAGATGTTTGAAGAGCAGGTCGAGAGGACGCCTGACGCCGTTGCCTTGTCGATGGAGCAACAAACGTTACGCTACGGTGAACTCAATTCCAGGGCCAACCAACTGGCCCGCTATCTCAAAACACTGAATGTCGAGCCTGGTGTGAGGGTTGGCATTTGCCTCGAACGGTCATTGGAGATGGTCATTGCTCTGATAGCCATTCTAAAGGCAGGTGGAACCTATGTCCCTCTCGACCCTGAATATCCCCTCAACAGACTTCGGTTTATGGGAGAGGATGCAGCGGTCGCGATCGTGCTTACGTCTGAAAGTCTTTACGATCGGTTTGATTCTCAGACCTGCCGCATACTTTGCCTTGATCGGGAGCAGCACAGAATCGCACAGGAGACCGACCACAATCTTCCGCCTACCGCGACATCTCAAGATCTGGCGTATATCATGTACACCTCAGGATCAACCGGACAGCCCAAGGGAGTGGAAATCTCTCACCGGTCGCTTACGAACTTCTTATGCTCGATGCGGCGGGAACCCGGATGTTCTGCTCAGGACGTGATGGCATCGGTGACCACACTGTCCTTCGATATCGCCGGGTTGGAGTTGTATGTGCCGTTATTGGTAGGAGCTCGAGTAGAGATTGTCAGTCGAGCTGTTGCAGGAGATGGTCGAAAATTACGGAGACTTTGCGAGGCCGTCAAGCCGACAATCATGCAAGCAACCCCTACGACATGGCGAATGTTGATTGAGGCAGGATGGTCAGGCAGCGACAGGCTAACGGGGCTCTGCGGAGGGGAACCGCTTTCAACGGACCTCGCGGCAGCCTTGCTGGATCGTTGCGCAACCCTATGGAACATGTATGGCCCGACTGAAACAACGATTTGGTCCACAATGGCAAAAATTGATCGGGCGGACCAGGAGATTACGATTGGGCGCCCGATTGCCAATACAGAAACGTATATCTTGGATAAGTTCCTGCAGCCTGTTCCGGTCGGAGTCGCTGGAGAACTCTACATCGGAGGTCATGGCTTAGCCCGGGGATATTGTAGGCGCCCTGAACTTACGCAAGAACGGTTTGTCCCCCATCCATTCTCGTCAGAGCCCCAAGCCCGACTGTATCGAACAGGAGATCTAGTTCGCTATCGGCCGGATGGACGCATCGTGCATCTCGGACGGATGGATAATCAGGTCAAGATCAGAGGCTTCAGAATCGAATTAGGTGAGGTCGAGTCGGTACTGAGCCGCCATCCCTCAGTCCGTCAAGCGGTGGTCACAGCATGGGAGGATAAAAAAGGCCTTAAGCACCTGACAGCTTATGTAGTTTGCGAAGAAGGGCAAGAACGAAGCTCGGTAGAACTTCGTTCATATGTGCGGGCGGCTCTTCCCGATTATATGGCCCCTTCCTTTATCGTGTTTCTGGAAGCGATGCCTTTGACGACCAATAACAAAATCGACATGCAGGCGTTACCGGATCCGGCGGTCAATTTCTCAGGTTCCCCCGTTCATGTTGAACCGCGGGATCGGATGGAGGTACAACTGGCAGCCTTGTGGCAACAGGCGCTGGGAATCCAAAACATTGGGATTCACGACGACTTTTTCGATCTCGGTGGCCATTCGCTCAAGGCGGCACAGCTGTTCTACCTCATTGAAGAGGTATATGGGCGACACCTTCCACTCGCCACACTGTTTCAAGCGCCAACGATAGCCGCGCTCACGTCGGTCCTTACACGTGAACAATGGGTGCCGCCATGGCAATCGCTGGTTGCGATTCAGCCGAATGGAACAGCAACCCCGATTTTCATGGTGCCTGGAGTGGGAGGCAATGTCCTAGTTTTTGCCCGGTTGGCGAAGCTCTTGGGCCCGGACCAGCCGATTTATGGATTGCAGCCACCAGGATTGGACGGAAAGGAGGCACCGTTTATCTCGGTGCCAGAAATGGCGAGCCACTTTGTCGAAGAAATCAAAAGAGTACACCCCCGAGGACCCTATATCATAGCCGGTGCTTGTACCGGCGGACTGATCGCTTACGAAATGGCTCAACTGTTGATGGCACAGAGCAATGAGGTAGTTTTGATGATGTTGGAAACGTGGCATCCGAGTTCGTACCGGGCGCATCTGAATAAGAGGTTGATGAGACTGAGGTTGCCACTCATTGTTATCCGTAAGATAGTGGAGAATCTTCAGGTGTTCCTTCGAATACCTCCGAAAGATCGGGAATCGTTTCTGCAGATCAAAGCGAAGCGACTCCGAATCTTCTTGCATGGAGGAACAACAGAGGAAGAAAAAAGAATAGAGGAGGACGGGAGAGCATGGTTTCAGGTCGAACGACTTACAGAGGCCACGTTTCATGCAGTGGCCCATTATAAGGTGCAACGGTATCCTGGCAAGCTCCTGAATTGCGTCGCTTCCAAACGAACGATTCCGGAGGGAACACACGATACCAGAAATGAGTGGATGCTATCAACTGAAAACGGGACCGATACGATCTATATTTCTGCTGAAAACTCTGGACGTCTTTTCGTGTCACCCTATGTCGAGGAACTTGCCGACCACATTCGACGATATCTCGCGAAAGCCTCGGATCCTGTGATGACGCCGGACTTCCAAGGAGAGCGAGTCTGTGAATCGTGAGACTTCAAACTCCACTGTTCATGAAATTTATTTTGCAACGCTCCCGCACGAGGGCCTGGCTCATGGTCTGTGCCGGCATCTTGTCAGGTCTCTTGAGCGCTGGGGTTCTGGCTCTCATCAATTATGTACTCTATCATCCCTCAAGCCATTCTCTTCTGTTGATTCTGGGGTTTGTCGTTCTCGTTACGGGGAAGGTTCTATCGAACCTGTGGTCTAAGCTCCTGCTCGTCCAATTCTCCCAAGACACCATTTTGGACATTTCGTTGTCCCTCTGCTCGAAAATCGTGCGGGCTCCGTTGCGTCGTTCTGAGCAGCGAGGGGCGGCTACTATGCTCGTTACCCTGACGGATGACGTCAGTTGGGTCACCTGGGCGATCCAAAGTTTCCCCCAGTTGATCATGAATGTGGCAGTGGTGCTGGGTTGCGGGTTCTACCTTGCCTGGCTGTCATGGACCACATTCCTGGGTGTGGTCAGTGTCACCTTGCTTGGTGTCCTTGGTTATCGGTGGCTTCACACCAGTGCGCTCAGGTTTATCTATGTAGCGCGGGAAGCCAGGGCCGACTTGTTTCGACATTTTCGTTCCCTCACGGATGGGCTGAAAGAATTGCTGATGCATCGGGCGCGCCGTCAGGAATTTGTGAACCAGGAAGTGCGAAAAGCGGCAGAATCGTATCGGCAAGCGAATTTGGAAGCCACGCGAAGACAGGCTATGGCGGAAGCGTGGTCTCAGATCTCCTTTTTGTCCCTCATTGGTTTCATCGTCTTCTTGTTTCCATCCGTGACTATGGGGTCCCCAGAGGTACTGACCGGATATGTGGTAGCCGTCCTCTATATGATGGGTCCAATCTTGGTGATTATCGGTGTGGTACCAACTATCGATCGAGGTCAAGTGGCATTGGCGAATATTGAGCGATTGGGCGTGTCGCTGGATACCGACCCCGAGGACACCCAGACAATGGAACTGGGAGTCTTTGCGGCCGGTGCCTCTCCTATTGTCCAGTGGAACGAAGTCGTATTTTCGTATGGCAAGGACAATGGTGTCGAAGGTCCTTTCACGCTTGGTCCAATCAGTCTCGAACTGCATCCTGGCGAACTGGTGTTTGTCATCGGGGGGAATGGGAGTGGTAAGTCTACCTTTTTAAAGGTGCTCGCCGGGCTGTATCAGCCTTTACAGGGAAATGTGACGTTGGCCGGTACGATGATCACTGATGCAAATCGGGAATGGTACCGTGAACACTTCTCTGTCGTATTTTCAGACTTTCACGTTTTTAGCAAACTGCTGGGTCAATCTGATTCGCAGACTGAGACGCTTGCACCGCGATATTTACGATTGTTGGACATGGATCAAAAAGTCACTGTGTCCGAACGCACTTTCTCGACGCTAGAACTCTCGCAGGGGCAGCGGAAACGGTTGGCACTTGTGACGGCCTACTTGGAGGATCGCCCTATTTATATCTTCGATGAATGGGCGGCTGACCAAGATCCGCAGTCGAAGGACATTTTTTATAAAACATTACTTCCGGACCTGTGTGAGCGGGGGAAATCGGTGGTCGTCATCACACACGACGACCGATATTTTCATCTCGGCAATCTGGTCATTAAATTGGAGGACGGAAAGGCTGTGGAATATCTGAAAGTTGAGGAAACCAGTCGTCGACCGTAATGATACTTCTATAACGTCGCATGAATGCATTCGGGATAGCAATGTGCTGATTTCATTCCAGTCAATTGGGCATTTAACCGACACAAACCGACAGTATCACGCCAGTCTTGAACCCAATGCGATCCATCTTTGGGGGATTCAGCTCGATGGATCGCCACAGTGTTTGGGGCGATGCGCGGAGTGGCTGGATACAGAGGAGCAGCACAAGGCTATCCGCATGGTTCGAGAAGAGGATAGGCATCATTATGTGCTGGCGCATGGTGGCCTCAGAGCGGTGCTCAGCCGTTATCTTGGGATCGGTCCCGACCGAGTAGCGCTGTCGCGTAGTGAGGCAGGTAAGCCTTCTTTGGTAGGGGAGATTAGAGGCCGACCCGCGATTACGTTTAATATGTCACATGCGCAGGGCCGCGCGCTCATTGCAGTCTCGAAGGGGCAGGAGGTCGGGGTAGACCTTGAACGAATTCGTTTCGACGTTGAGGTTGGAAAACTGTCCGAACGATATTTTACTCCCTCCGAACATACCGCGGTCATGCAATCGACTCACGAACAGCGTACGACTAGATTTTTTCGCTACTGGGTTGCGAAGGAGGCGGTATTGAAGGCATGGGGAGTCGGAATCCGTGGATTGGGTCAGTGTGAAATTGTCTTTGGGGCTGATGGATTAGGCGCAGAGGTTTCGGCCCTGCCGGACTCTGCGGCCCAAAATAATTTGAGAGTTTGCCTTCTCTCTTGCGATGAAGGATGGGAAGCAGCGGTGGCCGCTCAGGAAGTGGGTAGGATCGTGCAGGGTGGCTCGACCTGATAGTGCTTTCATAACGTCGGGGGAGACAGGTTTCTTATGTGTGATTCCTCCCTGAGTTCCTTGAAGAACTTTTGAAGGAGAGCTTGGCTCTCGTCTGCGAGGACTCCCCCGGTTACTATGACACGATGGTTCAGTCGCGGCTCTGTCGAAAAGTCAAACACTGAGCCGCAGGCGCCGGCTTTTGGATCGCGCGCGCCGAAAACCACTCGCGGAATTCGTGCAAGGATGATCGCACCGAGACACATGGCACAGGGCTCGACCGTCACATACAGCGTAGTATCAAGTAACCGCCATGAGCCGAGCGTCGACGCGGCGGCCCGGATTGCCAGGATTTCCGCATGAGCGGTTGGATCCTGTAACATCTCTCGATAGTTGTGTGTCTTCGCAAGAATCTCCCCTTCCCGAATAATAACGGCGCCGATCGGGATCTCGCTGAGATCGGGGGCCTTGGCGGCTTCCTTTAACGCGAGATGCATCCACTTCGCATCCTGTCCTGAATCGTTCTTCATGGGGGAACACTGTGCTGTAGTGGTCTGGGACTAGCGAACTTCTGTGAGAACGATGGGCCCAGTAGGTTGCAGCATGCCGCCCGAGGGCTCAAGGCTGACGGCAAAGGTCTTCGCATCCGTGAAGCCCATTACCTTTTTGACCAGTAGCTGCGCTGTTTCCCCACGACCCATCTGAAACGTCCCGACGCTGACGGGTTTTTCGTGAATCGCCCACAGTTGATAACTTTTGCCGGTGGGGCTTTCCGGCAGGTTCACGGAGTAGAACCAGATCTTCTGGGTTCGAGCATCATAGAGCAGGAGCCCTGAGGCCCGTTTTGCCATGTCGGACCCGGCGAGGGACACGGCTTTGATATTGGGAATTCGAAGGAGAGCCGCCAACTCGTCCTGTGGAGTTACGGCGATGCGCGCACCGTTTTGCTGGCTCAATTGAACGCGCATCTCTTCCAGTTCAGCCTCACGTCTGGCCAGTTGCTCTTTCACTTCAGCGGCTTCGTTCGTTCGTTGCTGCATTTCGCTGCGCAATTCGGTGAGGGCCTTGGCCTGGTTGCCGATCTCACGCTGTACCTCGGCAAGTTTTGCCGATTTTTCCTGCAGCGATGCTTCGAGCTGTTTGATAGTCGATGTGTCGATGGAACGTTGTGTTGTAATGTTCCATGCGAAATATCCGCCGAGCGCTAAGATGAAGAGTGCGGCAAAGCCGAGGGCCCAGGGTAGTGAAGACGATCGGGCCGTGGTGATCGGAGGAAAGAGGTGGTTCATCCACTCGCCCGGTTCCAGACTCGGGCGGGCCGCTTCGGTCGGTGCCGCTTCCGTTGGAATCGGAGCAAGGTTTCGTTCGGCCATGATCTTAGACTTAAGAGAGCGTGGAGGCTTCGTCGGGCTGAGAGCGTGCGGGAGGAGCGCGGCGATGGATTGATACTCTCTCAACGCACTGTGGCAAGGGGCACATCCGGATAGCAGATGGGCTTCCAGCGCCTGTCGTTCGGTTCGGTCCAGTGCCCCTGCAGCATACAGGGGAACGGCTTCTTCGAGGTCTTCATGTGTCATTGAATCTCACCATGATTTCCCCACTGCTGCAGACCTTCTCGAAGTTTGGACATCCCCAATTTGATCCGTGTCTTAACAGTTCCCAGCGGCTGGTTCAGTCGCATGGCGATCTCTGCATGAGAGAGTCCTTCGTAGTAGGCGAGTTCAATCGCTTGTTGTTGGGCTTGAGGTAGTCCGGCCACTGCCGTCCCGACGGCCATACGCAGTTCTTGATCGGCCTGTGTCTCAAACGGGCTTGGACCGGGGTCGGCCATATGGGCAGCGGTGCCACCGTCCAACGAACTCGCACCCTGGTAGCCTCGTGCCGTTCTGGCCCTAAGCTGGTCGATGGCGCGGCTCTTGGTGAGGGTGACCAACCATGCGACAGGGGTACCACGCCCGATGTCATAGCGGCTGACCTTCCGCCAGATTTCCAAATAGACGTCTTGCAAGAGTTCCGCCGCGTCTTGGCTGTTTCCCAAGATCCTAACTGCCAAGGTGAATAAGAGCGTGCTCGAATGGTCGTAGAGTTGGCTGAACGCCTGCTGATCCCCTTTGGCCACACGAGCCAGCAAATTAGGGTCGATCATGGAGGTGGCGAGTTGTGAGGGTTTATCCATACTGCGAGCGAGTTGTGGAGGGGAGCTGGCGTCACCTCATCTCTGCCACGACTATAGCACTCTACGGACAAAACCGGCAAAAGGATGTATATTTCAGCAGCTGGAGAGATGTTGCGCAATGAAGGCTGCGGCCTCTGCAGCCCCGGTTGGAGGCGGCGGTATCGACCGCATCTGTGTTGCCAGGACTTGCTGCAAAGCGGTGTCCCACCTTCCTGCTGTGAAGTCGGGGAACGAAAGTTCAATACCGCGTCCATAGCGGTGTAGATAGTCGACCAGCGGCGGTTCATCGGCAAAATTGTATCTGCGGACGTACACAACGGGCTGTTGAAGCGCGACTGCCTCGATAATGGTGCCATATCCCGGTTTGGTCATGATGACATCGACGGAGGCAAGCAAGGTTCTGAAGGAGAATGGGAGGGTCTGAATGGAGTGAACCCGTGAGTATCCCGAGGGAACTGGGCCGTCGATGAGAAAGCGATAGGGGGGCAGATCTTCGATGTATTTAAGTGGTAAGGATGTCAGAGGAATACCACCGAATCCCACAAGAACGGTTTTTTCGCCAGAAACTAGAGTGAGAGCTGAGGCAAGTCTGTCTCGTTCGCTGAAGGCGGGGCTGCCAATCGGGCCGATGTCGATCATGCTAGAGAATGCATCGATTTTTGGAGCCGGTGTGATGCGAAGCGCCGTATGAGCTTTTGCATAGGACCCGCGGATGCACTGGATCAACCGCTGGTGTGAGGTGTCTGTGGCGTGACAGTACTCCTTGAGCACGAGGTCCCAGGTAAAGCTCGCCAAAGCAACCGTCGGTATCTGCGCGCGGGAACCGGCCTCGATGGCAAGATACGGTGTGTCGGCAATGACGAGCGCGGGTGCCGCTGCTTGCATGGCACGGACTTCCTTAGACAGGCGCGGCTCCCAGGTTTCGTGAAAGCGTTCGTGTACCGCCCAGGTGGCGTCAATGTCGATCTTGAGGGGCCCGTCTTGGATACAGCCGATATCTTGTTGTTCGGGACTGAACTCCCACCGGATCGCCAGGCGGTTGTGGAAAAACGACGCCGGGACCGTTGTGCGGAGGATCGCGGTTGCCTCAGGGACGAGGACGGCGAGGGCGTTCAGTACGGGCACCATCTGGGCTGCGTGACCGTAACCGTGTCCTGAGATGGCACACCAAATTATCGGCATAGAAGGGTGCTGAAAAGCTCCTCAATGTCGTTCTCGGCTCATCGGAATCCTCAACGTACCCCATCCGGGAAAAGAGCTGTACCGACAGCTCGGGGTCGGGTGGGTGAGAAGGGTACGCCTTCAGTACCAACTCGCCTGCGGCCTAGTTGAAGAAGCTTTTTGAGCACTTTGAATGGAGATACGTTAGACCATAACCATATGGCTTAGCTGCTGGAGTATCCCGGTTCGATCGGGGCGATGTTGTATTGTAATTCGAGGTCGAACTCGTCGATCAATTCATTGGCTGTAGAAACGCCGAGATCCGACTTCACCTCGCTGATCACAAGTTCGATCGCTACACCGGCATGTACCCCGTACTGTGTCATTGCCGATTCGATTCGCTGTCGGGCTTCTTCAATGTTCATAGTGCACTCCTTGCACGGTCATAGCCCAGCTCGTTAACTCAATGTTTCCAGCAGCGCCTGCATCTCAGGAACCAGATCTCCCCCTCCGCTGGATCTGTCTGAACGGGCTGCTTCAATGCCGGATTGTAAAACGGATTTCGCTTCACGCTTCCGTCCTAAAGTGACGAGGGCTCGTCCGAGACCCAGGTGGGATGCGACGTGGGTTGGGTCCAGTTGAGTTGCAACGATCAGGTGTTCGACCGCTTCCTCAAGATTGCCGCCTTCCTGGATAAGTTTATTGCCGAGACCGTAACGACCGAGGAACCCCCGTGGGTTTTTCGCGACCATTTGTCTGAACGCGTCAAGATCCACAGCACATCCTCTGAGGACTGGAAGCATGATACCACTGTGCTGAATGAGAGAGCCAGCGCGATAAACGGATTTGCGGGATGCTACCGAGCGGGCGCGTCTGAGGCCGGTTGAGAGATAGGAATTGCACGGGGAGACGAATGGCGGATTCCAATTGAGACAGTGCGAATGGAGTTACCCGGAGACTGTTCATGGCTTGCAAGGTAGAAGGTTGAGTCTTGAATCATTTGATCGAGCAGGGAGGATAGGCTGGCTTCCGTAACCTGTCCTTTCAACTGTTCGATGACTTCCGGGTTTGCGCCGAACAGTTTGTAGTGGGCCGATCCGTTGGATGTAGCTGTGTATTGCCTGGTTTGTCCGTCCCATCGTTCTATTTCAAGCGACATGTGGGCGCCGTAATCATAATTGAGCGAAAGAAACGGCGCCAGGGTAAACATTGATGCGCCGATGAGGAAACCGTGCCAGGCGGCTTGGCCGGCATGAGGTTCCACAAGATTGTCGATCGACAAGCGCATAGTGATGCGAGCCTGATCTTTCGGTGGTTGTGTGTACCCTGACTGATAATGCTGAGAGAACAGGCGCGTGGCTTCGATGGCGCCGAGTACCTGTCGCTCAAGAATTGCCGGTGGAGCGATCGACGAGCCGTTGTGAGTGACGCGTATCGTTTCGAGCAGCACAGGCATCCGTGCATCGCTGGGCACCACCACGCTGGCAGGTAGCGCGCTGTTTGTGAGGGAAGTCAGTTCGATTTGATGGGAACAGCCAGTTCCCAGACCTATGCTCATGGCGAACACGCCGGCGATCAGAAGTTGCGAAACACCCTGGCTCATCATTTTCCCCCACGTTTAATTTAAAAAAAGAATGAGAAGCCGACGAAGGGTAGACTGGCATTGAGTCCGAGGTTCGGAGAGCTCGTGCCACCGTTGGAAATGTGATGAAATCGATAGCCGACGTTGATCGCTGTTCGTTCGGTCATGAAATAGGAAACCCCGGCTCCGGCGGTCAGGACAAAGTTCAACTCACCTGACGCTTCCGGAATCTTTCCTGCCAAATCCGTCCAGAAGGGGCCTCCGGCAAATTCGGCATAAGGCCGGATCCGGTTTAGGGCGACGAACGTGTATTTGATTTTCGGGGTGAAGCCGAGGCCGTGTGTCAGATATGGTTCCTGGAACTGAATATAGACCATTTCGGCGCCGATCGATATCTGCCCGCGGTACCATCCGTCGCCTACCGAATCGGTTATGGTCATCATCCACGAGGGCATAAAGGCGACTCCGTGCTGCCTCGTAGTATGGCCATCGGTAAGCTGATGGGAGAGCATATATCCGGCAGTTAGCCCGACTTCCTGGGTGCCGACCGTGATCGTGGGTGAGACATCTGCGGCGTATCCGGCAGCAGTAGTCATGAACGCCCCGATAGCCAATGCTGTGACGAGCCGAGCAAGAAATGGCATGTGCGATCCACGTCCGTCTCCTGTCGGTTAGGTCATGGTGAAGGCGGAAACAACAGGGTGACGTTCAAAAGATAGCAGAGGATTGCGTTCTGTCCAGAAATATACGCGCCTTGCCTTGGCAGATAGTAAAAGAATGCTGGACAGTTGGTGGAAGCTGCCCGTATCTGCAACGGTAGAAAGGATGCGCTTCTAATCAGGGCGATTCAATTTGGCGAGACAGACCGAGTCGGTTTGAAGCTCGGGTAGGGTGTAGCGGTGGTCGAGAGAGACGACTCGTTCAAGACAGCGGCGTGCCGAAGCAAGATCCCGTCTGGTCTCATAGATCGTGGCAAGGTGTCGGAGTACAGCGGCTTCGGCCGGTTCGTTGCCGAGCTTGATGTAATGCTCCGATGCGTTATTGAGGCAGCGCTCGGCTCTGGTCAGATCCCCCTGGTCGAAAAAGCACTTACCGAGTTGGCTATAGGTTACCGCGAGCCCTTCTTCGTTTCCGACGATCCGGTGGTGGTCGACGGCCTGTTTGAACGAGGCAATGGCCTGCTCCCATCGGCCTTCCTGAGCCTCTTGCCGTGCGATGTTGTTATAAAGAACGCCGAGTGCGCGATCATCTTGTAGCTCGCGCAGCAAATCTAGGGCTTCGAGGTAATAGAGACGGGCCTTTTGTGGACGATTGGCGCCGATGTGGAGATTCCCGAGGTTCACCAGTGTGTGGGCAATGGCGTGTCGATTCTGTTCCGTGCGCTGGATCCCGAGCACTTCTCTGTAGCAGGCTTCCGCGTGATCCAGATCGCCCGATAGTGCGCACACATTGCCGAGATTCCCGAGCGAATCGGAGAGGGCGCAGCGGTTATCGGCCAGGCGATCGTCCGCAACGGCCTGCTCATATGCGGCCCTTGCCTGCGTCAGTTGGCCACGGTGAAGAAAAATTCGCGCACGATGTTTGTCGGCCTCCGTCATGAGCCATCAGCTTTCAGCAAACAGTCGTTGGCTTCAGAACATTCAACTCAAAACTCGCACTTAGAAGTCAACACTATTGTTGAGGGGTTAGTCTCCCCCCTTCGGTGTATCCTGTCGAAACTCGGCTTGAATCTCATCCTCTTCATCGAGTCCCAGTCCATCGCGGAATGAACCATACAGCTCGGAAATCTGTTCGACATCTGCGCGAGATTTGCCATTGGTGGAGGCCAGAAACTTTTCGCACAACCGGAGACCCGTTTGGAAATGATGCACGATGGTCTCTTCCGTCGCCTGCTGCCAGGTGATGTAGATGCAGAAGGCGTGAAAGGAATGTGCGCTTGGGTGACGGGCGCCAAGTGCAAGCAAACCCTCATAGGCCTCGCGTGCTATGGTCCCTGCGTTCGAAGAAAACGTGTTTTCCAACTGAAGGGCGGTGTCCCAATCGGAGCCAAGCTCAGCTTCGGCAAGTCGAAATGTTTCTTGTGCGGCAAGGGCGGCGTCGAATTGCATGGGTCTTAGTAGGCAATGGTGACTGCAGCATACTCGCGAGAAGAAATGGAGGTCAATGCATGCGTTTACTTTCTTTCTGAGAGATCTGTAGACTGAGCATATTCTACGATGAGTACGGAAAAGCCTGCCTCAGTCGCACAGGATGAGCCATCACCGACCGACCCCGTTGACCGGGTCATCCGCTATCACGTTCGAACGAAGCATCATTTTAATCGGTACGCCCGTGCACTTGGGTACCTGGATTGGGCGAACCAGCCTGACCCGTTTCGGCGCTTTGAAGGCGCACCCCTCATGGCACTTCCACTCCTAACACCTGATGAAGAGCCTCGGTCTCCCGAGTACGACATGATCTACCAGCATGCCTCAGTTCCTTGTCAGTCTGTCAGCTTGAAAACCTTGTCCCGTTTCTTCGAATTTGCCCTTGCGCTGTCGGCGTGGAAGAAGGCGGGTGCATCGGAGTGGGCATTGCGGAGCAACCCCTCGTCCGGCAACTTGCATCCGACGGAAGGTTATCTTGTCTTGCCTCGATTCGACGGACTCGGACTCAAGCCAGGCCTGTATCATTACGCGTCGAAGGAACATGGACTGGAGTTGCGAGCGGAGTTTTCTGCCGATTATGTCGCTCGGCTCTTAGCTCCGTTTCCTCCCGGCTCCTTTCTTTTTGGCCTGACATCGATTCACTGGCGCGAAGCCTGGAAGTACGGGGAACGGGCGTTTCGTTACTCTAACCATGACGTCGGACATGCGATTGGGACAGGCAGGATTGCCGCTGCGACGCTTGGCTGGAACATGATACTGCTAGATGGTCTTTCTCAGAATACTGCCGCGGCGCTGCTGGGTACGGATCGCCCGGATGATTTTCTTGGAGTTGAGCCTGAGCATCCCGACTGTCTGGCTGTGGTCTGGCCCTCTGGAGAGGTAAGGGGTGAGGGGTTAGGGGTGAAGGGTGGACAGGAAACGATCCCGCTGTTTCTTGATCAAGCGGTTGTGACGGATCTTGTAACCGGAGTCTGGTATGGAAAGGCCAATCGGTTGAGTGACGAGCACGGGGTGCATTGGGACATCATTGATGAAACAGCAGCAGCGAGTTGGAAATGTACGGCTGAGCAGCGTTCGGTGGTCCTTCCAATGGACCTCCCGAATAACGTTTCACGAGTTATATTTCACGGGAGCTCATCCGCCGGCCAGATCATTCGGCAACGGCGGAGCGCCGTAGCCTTCGATGGCAAGACATCCATCTCAACGGCGATATTCTTTCGTATGATGCAATTAGTGATGCCTCGTTCGGATCTCTCCCAATTGGGACGGCCGATGCCCTGGGATGTCTGGCCGCACGATCCAGCTATTCACCTAATGTTGTTCGTGCATCGTGTTGACGGGCTCACACCAGGGCTCTATGTCCTGGTCCGCGATCCGCAAAAGCTGACGTTTGTCCAACAATCGATGAATCCAGAGCTGACGTGGACTGCGACACCAGGCTGTCCGGAGCATCTGCCGCTCTATTGGCTGTTGGAAGGAGACGCTAGAAAGTTGGCTGCACAGGTCAGTTGCCATCAAGACATTGCCGGAGATAGTGCATTTTCGTTCGGTATGCTGGCTGAGTTCGAAGGGCGCTTGCGGGCCGAGGGGGCCTGGTGGTATCCACGTCTATTCTGGGAGTCGGGGTTGTTAGGGCAGGTGTTGTATCTGGAAGCTGAAGCCGCGGGAGTGCGGGCCACGGGAATCGGATGTTTCTTCGACGATCCGGTGCATGACATTCTGGCGGTGAGGGAGTTGAGCCTCCAATCTCTATACCACTTCACAATCGGTGGACCGGTGGAAGACCGAAGATTAATGACGCTTCCTCCTTACATGCATCTGACGCGTGAAGAGTGAGAGATATATGAGAGGGAGCCGGTGAAAAGGATAATGGAGGATGTTTAAGATCAAAAAGAAAGCAGAGAAGCCGAGCCTGCCGATCCTCTACAACATCATTGAAGACTACTCAGAGTTCGATGAGCCTGGGAATGTCACCGTCTGTGCGATGACACTTCAGGAAGATCTGAATGCCCATGCGAAAGTGTTGTCGGAAAGCTATGAGGTCTCCCTGGAAACGATGACCAAGTTGCTGACCGAAGGTGGGGTGTATGTATATCCTCAGATCGCAGGGATTCTGACGCGCGGCTTGTTCGTCTGTCGGATCGATCCCACGGGAGCCATTCCTAAGCAGACTTGGACGTTGGATCTCATGCAGTTCGCTGAGGCTGAACAAGTCTCCCATGCGCGAGGGATTCCACTATCTGAGGTGGCGGCCATGGTTTTTCACCGGACACTGCCTGCAGGATTGGCGACGAAGCTCGATCAGAAGAATCTCGGCATCGATTACCGCACACTGGATCGCGCCGTGGCAAAGGGCGGAGACATCAAGTACATTGATTTCCGCAAAGATTGGTCCCCGCATTTCAAGCGTCTCTGTATTATGCCGGACGGGCGATTGGTTGAGACGGGAGGAGTGGAGGAGTTCGCACGACTCCACGGTATTACCTCTGGGCAGGCCAAGACGTTGATCGAACGTGGAGGGACACTCGAAGTGAAAGGGGAGGTCCTGGCCTGTCAGATTGTGAACGGCCGGCCGGCAGTGGCACGGTTCAGCGCGAAGAACTACGCCAAGGCAAAGGAATTGGCGGCAACCAAAAGATTGCACTTGATGGATGCGCTCAGTGAGGTCGGCTACAACGATCCCGCGATGATGGGCGGACTGAAGCGGAAGGCCCTGAATGTTCAGCCTTGAGCCGAAGAGGATTGTGACAGGATCGTTTGTGAACAGTCCCCTCCACAGCGGTAGGGGATGCGCTATTTGGCGAGTTCTTCGTTGACGGCTTGAACGAGTTTATCGAGGTCGAAGGGTTTCTCAAAGACGCGACGGGCTCCAAAGAGTTTCGCGACATCCAGAAAATTGCGGTCTCCTTGGGCGCCGGTCATGGCGATGACCTTTGCATCGAGATATTCCCTTGTCAGTTGTAACGTGGCTTCGAGACCATCGGTCCCCGGCATCAATATGTCCATGAGGACCAGGTCCACATGGCTCCGCTGGTAGAGATGCAAACCCTCACGACCATCGGAGGCTTCGAGCACACGGTGGTTCGCTCTCTCAAGGACTTCTTTCAATAGATTCCGGATTGAAGCTTCGTCGTCAATGATAAGAATTGTGGCCATAGCGTCGAAGATACCCGTGATGCTTTCGATATTACCTGTGTTGGGTTCTTCTGTCTAGCAGGATATTGGAAAAATATTCTGATACGCGATCGGTTCAGCAATCAGCACCGGAGACTCGCGAGGAGCGCATTCCTGGAATTCTGCCGGGTTCTGCGTCTTCGTATCTCCGAACGCTGAACTTCGAACGTGCCGCGGGGTCTTTCTCGCGTGTTTCAGGATCAGAAGAAAGTCCTGATGGGCTGGAGAAAAATGTTGACTGATCCGGGCGGCTTTTGATACAAGCACCCGCATTGTTCTGATAGACTGCAGCGCACTTTCGTCCGGAGCGGTTTTTTGCAGCATCCAGAGTCCTGGTCATGGACCCGCCGAACGTTCTTAAAAACGTCCGTTGTCGGGCTTCTGCCGATCGGAAGCAGACTGCTTCTCCCCTCGGTCGCGCGTGCAAACGAGCTCCCTGACGCCGAACTTACCTTCTTCAACGTACATACCAACGAGCGATTGCGAGTCCGCTATCGCGATGATGCAGGCAAGTATGACCTTATAGCCTTGGACGAAGTGAATCATATTCTGCGTTGCCATCACACAGGAGAAGTAGCCGCTATCGATCCCCAATTGCTGGAGCATGTGAATCTCGTACACAGAACGGTTCGTGGCGCCGGCGAGATCCATGTGATTTCTGGATATCGGTCACCGGAGTATAATGCATTGCTTGTGAAGCGGAGCCGGCGAGTCGCGCAACACAGCCTGCATGTTCAGGGACAGGCGGTCGACTTCTATGTTCCGAGTGTCAAGCTCCGGGAAATCCGTCATGCCGCGTTGAAGTTGCGGTATGGCGGGGTAGGGTTTTATCCGCGCGGAAAGTTTATCCACCTCGATTCCGGTCCGTTCAGAACCTGGTAATTCCTTCCTCATAGGACCTTGATCGCGAGACATGCGCGACAAGCGGGAAAGCCGCGTTTGGCAGGAGAAGCGCACCGGACGCAATAGCGCGAAAATTCTCTTCTCCATGTCGCGCATCTCTCGCAAGCCCCGCGCTTCCCGCACCATGTAGTCAGATTCGCTTCAGGAACAACACCGACAAAGGTGGGAGCGTAACGGCGAGGGAATGGGGCATCCCGTGGGAGGGGATGCCGTTCGTGTGAAGGCCTCCTTCATTTCCCACGTTGCTTCCTCCGTAGGTCCAGGAATCGCTATTCAACAGTTCGCGGTAGTAGCCTTCGGTGGGCACTCCAACTCTATAATTATAGCGGGGAACAGGCGTGAAGTTGCACAAGCATAATATCTGATTGTCCAGGTCTTTGCCCTTTCGGAGGAAGGAGATTACAGAATGGGCCGCATCGCAGATGTCGATCCACTGGAAACCTCGCCAATCGTGGTCGAACTCATATAGCGCAGGCTCCTGCCGGCAGAGCCAGTTAAGGTCTCGTACGAGTCGCTGGAGTCCTCTGTGCTGATCGAAATTGCAAAGATGCCATTCCAGGCTAGTGTCATGGTTCCACTCAGACCACTGCCCGAACTCACCACCCATGAAGAGCATTTTCTTGCCAGGATGACCATACATGAAGCCATAGAGTGCGCGGAGATTGGCAAAACGCTGCCACTCATCGCCGGGCATTTTGTCGAGCAATGCCCGTTTCCCGTGAACCACTTCATCGTGCGACAGTACCAGCACGAAGTTTTCATTGAAGGCGTAGAGGAGTCCAAACGTGATTTGATTCTGATGGAAGCGGCGATGGATAGGCTCGTGCCCAAAGTATCCCAGCATGTCGTGCATCCATCCCATGTTCCATTTAAACGTGAAGCCCAGTCCTCCGGTATAAGTGGGGCGTGAGACTCCCGGCCACGACGTAGATTCCTCTGCAATGACCATCGTGCCGGGGAAGTCACGGTGAGCCAGGACATTCAGGTCTTTCAGGAGCATGACGGCTCCAATATTTTCTCGTCCGCCGAACCGATTGGGAATCCATTCTCCCTCCTTCCGGCCGTAATCGAGATAAAGCATTGAGGCGACGGCATCTACCCTCAGGCCGTCGATATGGTAACGATCCAGCCAAAAGAAGCCGCTATTCAAGAGGAAGTTCCTGACCTCGACGCGTTCGTAATTAAAGATGCGACTATGCCAGTCGGGGTGGTGACCGAGCCGCGGGTCGGCGTGGTCGTAGAGATGGGTGCCGTCGAACTGAGCGAGTCCATGCGGATCATCTGGAAAATGTGCGGGAGTCCAATCCATCAATACACCGATTCCGGCCTGATGCGCCGTATCGACGAAAGCCATAAACTCCTCCGGAGATCCGTAACGGCTCGTGACGGCAAAATAACCGGTGGTCTGATAGCCCCATGATCCATCGAACGGGTGCTCGGTAATTGGCAATAATTCAATGTGGGTATAGCCCATATTCTTCACGTATGGGATGAGCTTTGCCGCAAGCTCAGAATAAGTCAGCCAGCGATTTCCTTCCTCAGTAATACGCATCCATGAGCCAAGGTGGACCTCGTAAATCGACAGAGGCATGGTGATCGGGTCTTGCTGCGCGCGAGCCGTCATCCAGGATCGGTCGTTCCAGGGATAGGAAGGACGTTCACGGACGATTGAAGCGGTCTTGGGGCGCAATTCTGATGCGACTGCATAGGGATCGGCTTTCAGAAGTGGAGGGTCAAGATGGCGCGAGCGGATTTCATATTTATAGAGCGTGCCATCGGTTAGTTCTGGAATGAAGAGCTCCCAGAGGCCGGTCGTTCCACGGTTCGTCATAGGGTGACGACGGCCATCCCATTCATTGAAGTCGCCTACGACACTGACCCGTGCTGCATTGGGAGCCCACACGACGAAATGGACTCCGTCGATACCTTGTACCGTCCGAAGGTGGGCGCCCATCGTTTCGTAGGCTTTGAAAAAGGTTCCCTCGGCAAAGAGGTGCAGTTCGAAGTCGGTGAGGAGGGGTAGAAAGGCATAGGGATCGTACCGTTCAGAAATTTGCCCTGCAGAGTCGGTTATGCGGAGACGATAGGGATGGGTTCCAAGCGATTCCGGCACTTTGGCTTCGAATAGTCCGGCATGATGGAGGCGGATCATGGGTATGAATGGTCGATCTTGCTCACAGAGGAGTAGTACGACGTCCTTGGCGTCCGGAAAAAAGCACCGAATCGAAACGGTAGAGGAGTCCCCCTGATTTACGGGATGGACGCCAAGAATAACGTGGGGCGCCCAGTGGTGGCCCTGGACCAGTAGTTCGAGTTGCTCAAGCGGCAAGTCAGACATGGAAAGAGATTCCTGAGTATCTAGATCATATCGTACGGGGGGGAAGCCGGGAATGGAAGAGGAATCGTATTGAGGTTTCTGTCTGCAGAGTTCGGTGGCGGTAGCCACCTGACGAATTTCTGTTGCTGATTTTTATGGCAGGAAACTGATACAGTCCGCCAGCTTATTTGCTCATGTGGCCGATCCGGTTATCCGGAATGAGCCAAATTTCAGCCATGTGTCGGGAAACCTTGGATAAGAGAGGCCGAGCCTCCTGCTTTGAATAGCTCGTGACCTGGCGGTTACGCGAGGTGATTTAACGGGTGTGGAGAGAGTAATTTGGATAAATTACCTTCTTAAAGTGCAGTCGCCGCAATCTTGGCGATGGATGGTGAGAAACTATTTGCGATCTACTCGGCCTATAGCACGCAGCTAATCCCGGTTCTTTCATAATTAGGCGCAGGAGGAGGGTGTATGGAACCTGCCGTTGAGCAACGCAAGCACCGACGCCACCATGTCAATTTTCAAGGGATCTATTCTTCCGGTTCAGTGCAGGTCAAGGAAGCTGTTGTGCTGGACCTCTCCCTGGGAGGATGCCGGGTGGCAAGCACCATTCCCATGCTTCCCGATACAACGATCCAACTTCAGATTCGGCCGAAGCAGACCGCACCCATTTATGTTCCCAGGGCAATGGTGCGTTGGGCAAGTGGCTACGCGTTTGGTGTGCAGTTTCAAGAGTTGCCGGAACACGAATCGAAAACGCTGACCCATCTACTAGGGGTGTTAGCCCCCACCTAGCAGGAAGCTTCATCAACTCTGAGCAGCGGGACCTGACGCTCTGCCGAATACTACTCAGTTTGTTTGGCTTATCCGGTTCGTTTCCTGCCGTATCATACTGAAACAAACCAAATGGAGCAGACCATCGTTGGCTAAGGTGTGTCTTTGCGGTGAGAGAGAGGCGAGGTGAGCTTTACCGAGTACGCGGGCGGGTCTGGTATAGTGCCTATCGCAGCGACCGGGGCCATACCAGGGATCCGGTAGGGAGACCTTTGCAGAGGAAACTTACCAATAGGGAAAACTTACCGAAATGAAGCTGACCGCGAAGCCTACTATTTCGCACGTTTGGCTCCCAGATACGCGCCTATCCGTGCCGTTATAACCGATGGCACAGATAGGACACCGAACACGATCATGCCAAGCGGTAGAAGATTGCCGGGCCCTTCAGTTAACAGCATCCAGGAAAACTGACCTACAAGAGGAGTGACCCCCCATCGCCATGACTTGCTTGCTTCAATGAAGCCGAGTATTGCTGAAACCATGCAGACGACCGGAACTCCAATAAGAAAATACCATTGAGAGTCCCAAGCTTCCCTCCTGCCGGAGACAGTGGATACGATAATCCACACCACGATTCCGGCCACCGCCGCTAACCCATAAAACCAGTAGTCTCTTTTCATAGGTATTCCCTCGTCATATCGCCCGGCATTGTCCCTGGGGAGGTCCTCTATATCCGCAATCAGGCGCAGGACCCGTGAATGTGTGCTGCGGCAAGTGTACCACTCTGGAGGCGGTGGGCTGGCGGGTGGAGTGCTCAATGTTAGATGATGAATGCTAAATGGTTAGGATGTGTCGGAGGAGGACGCTGGAGAGTTTATGTAATTCCTTTAGCGGCCTAACCAAATGAATCAAACAAACAAGATGGATCAAGAGACCAGATGAAGCGGAGCCACGCCTGTATACCTCATAATACAAGGCAGGACCCGTATGATAATGCAGACACGGCTTCACCTACGAAAGCGGGGTTGTGGGAGACAGACATATGATGCTTAGGTGTAAATCGTTTTGTGGCAGCACGGTTTATTTTCATAAGTAGTTATTGTTGAACGGTTTTCGGCAATGGTGACCACACTCGATACACTGTGCAAGACCGATTATCGACCTGACTTGATAAACTTTCTGAAGGGCATAGGTTTCGCAACCATCGACAAAGTTTCCATTCGTAAACGCGAATCATCGTCTAAGACTTTCATTGCTATCTAGACGAAATTCAATCCACCCGAGGTGAACAATGTTCAAACTCACGGGTCATATCAAACCGTTGATGTGGTCGGGATTTCTCCTGACTGTTCTTCTTGCCGGGTGCGGGGGTGGTGATGGAGGCAGCACACAAACGGGTGTATTGGCTGTGTCGCTGACCGACGCACCGGCCTGCGGTTTCGATGAGGTGAACGTTACTGTCAGTAAAGTGCGGGTACATCAAAGCAGTTCTGCCAATGAGAACGCAAGGGGTTGGACTGATATCACGCTCGATCCGCCGCGGAGGATCAACCTGCTCAACCTCAACGACCCAACGCAACCAAATTTTGCGTTAGAAAGCCTTGGCGAGACGCCGCTCGAGGCAGGTCATTACACACAACTGCGTCTGGTCTTGACCCCGAACGGTCCCAGTCCACCTTTTAACAACTCAGTTGTCCTGTCAGGCACAGGGAATGAGATCGCGCTCGTGACGCCCAGTGCGCTCAGAAGCGGCATTAAATTGATTCACCAGTTCAATGTGGCTTCCGGGCAACGGGTCGATCTGTTGCTGGATTTCGATGCATGCCACTCCATCGTGACAACCGGAAATGGGAAACGCATACTTAAGCCCGTGATTAAAGTTATTCCTTTCGAACTAAACGGCATTGAAGGCTTTGTCGATACAGCCTGCTAAACAGCCATGTTATGGTATCGGCCCAAGTCAACGGAGAAATTGTTCGTGCCACGATGCCGAATGCGAATCCCTCACCCAATCCCAATTTAGGGAAATTCTTTCTTGCTCGCCTTACTCCAGGAATGAACTACGATGTCGTATTCACTGCAGACAACCATGCGACAGCTGTTATCTCCGGTGTGCCGGTACCAAGCAGCACCAGCACCACCACAGTCAGCGAGAGCAGTGCGCGAATCAGCTTGAATCCTTCCGCAACAGGGAGCATCAATGGCACGGTGATGTTGAATCCTGTCACCGATGATGAAACCGTCTTGATTAGAGCAAAGCAATCATTCACTAGTGGTCAGATCATCACTGTACAATCGCAGAATGCCAGCGTTGATGACAGCACTCCACCTGGCGACTTTACATACAACATGACGCTTCCTGTGGGTGCACCGTCGCTCGGCCAATACATCCCTCCACTGCCGATTCCGCTTTCTGCTCAAGCCGGGGTTGCAGATATCTATAGCATCCAGGCAGCTGCAAATGGATATGCAACCCAGTCGGTTTCCAATATTTCCACGGGATCATCACAGAACTTTACCTTGATACCGTAACCCTGAGACTTTGGCAGCAGGCGATGGCCTGCTGCCCTAAAGTCAAGTGAGCCCTCCATCGTTTTTTCCGGCTAATCTATTCGACGCTATCCCATCATGACCCAGATTTTCTGCGCGTTCTCACCCGTAAAGGTCATGTCATCCTGAGCGGTGGCGCTACGCTCGAAATAAATGTGCAGCAGGCCTCCTCCATAGTGAGCTTCTCGAACTAAATCGAGATTGATTGCGACATCACCCGTGCGCTCCTCATCTTTTACTTTGACGAACCTCATGGCTTTGCCTCCTGTTGTAGAAGTGACTAGCGGCTGTTCCTTCAAAACCCCCAAATTCTGTTTCTGAGAGAAGATCCTCGTAACCTATGCGGCTAGGAAGCGCGAGTCAAGGAGGGGGCGGGACACTGGAACGTATATGTGTAGTGTGGCTGAATCAGAGCATGTTAGGGTGCCTTGGGCTTCCATTCTCGCGCCCGTTTTTGCGCCTCAGCAATCTGGGCCGGTGTCATCTCTTTGGCGAGATCACTGCGGTATACCGCTGCACCTTCATGTCCGTTTTCTGCTGCAAGGCTGTACCACACATAGGCTTGAACCAAATCAATAGGTCCTCCCTGACCGAAGGCCGACAGCAGGCCGAGGTAGAACTGGGCGTTCGCACCCTTCTGCGCGGCGGATTTTTCGTACCACTGGCGAGCTTTCGCAATATCCCTCGGGACGCCGTCGCCATTTTCATACAGCAAGCCGAGGTAGAATTGCGCATGGACGTCTCCCTTCTCGGCGAGCGGTTGCCATTCACGCAAGGCTGTTGCGAAGTCGCCACGATTTCTGGCGTCCATGCCGGCTTGAAAGTCCGCCCACGCAGGCGTGACGAGACAAATGAGCAAGAACACAATGGCGATGGAGAAGCGGAGAGACATAGGCCCATTCTCCCTCATAAAGATTCTCGCGGCTCATCTATCAGTCGCGTTACATCATGCCGTTGCGATGGCGGCTGGGCAATACTCTCGCCTATTGAACGCGAGAATGAGACAAGAAACGGACGATCCATGGGCCGGGAGTTTAGGTGCCTCGCTGCATGAATACAAGACCTCAGGCGACAGCAAATGGGTGGAGCGTTGAGTAAGGAGATGGGGTACAGAATGAGAGAAAACCCTTTGAGCTCCGAGACGGTGAGCCGCCGAGCAGCGGTTAGAAGATAGACCTTCCTGCCCGGTGTCCTAACAAGCCTGAATTTCGATTGCAGACGATACCTTTAAGGGAAAGATCGAGCGTTGGCGTGACTCGGGCAGTTCCTAACAGCAATCGGCCCAGGAGGAATGCAAGGACGATAAACACACTGCTATTCAGCCAGGCCGTCACGGTTTGGGCTTCAAGAAGCACGCTCGTCCCACTGATCAGCCAAAGACCGATTCCGACTATACAAAGATAAGTCAACTTTTTGGTACGGGCTACACGTAGAGCGAGTGCAACTCCGACCGCCTCTGCAACCAGAGCCAGCAGAGGATACATAGCCGGATCAGACTGTGGTGTCATGCCGCTGAGGGCCAGTACAAGCCCTGCCGCGAACGACATGCCATAGACGATGGCCACGCCCTTTAAGATCATTCGACAATAAGAAAACCGGCGCGACCTTACCATGGGGCAAGTGTACGAAAGGGGGTAAGAGGCACGCAATTATACGTAGAGTGGGTAAACGTAGAGCTTTAGTAGGGGGTACCGATCGCCATGACTTTGCAGCGTAATCCAGTGAGCCCCTCTGAGCGGCAGTATGGATGCTGTTCAACACGCAGGATGAGGGCTGAGCCTCCTAGATCGAAGCAACCAATGATTGCACGAGACAAACGAGACTCATCACGAGAGCACCGTAGGCCGTGACGTAGGCGGAGCTACGCACATGTTTGGGCCCCCACATCATCTTGACAACGGTGGGAAAATAGATCACCGATGTCCATTCCGGCGGATCAGTCATCCATCGCCATTGTTGATTGAGTCCGTAAGCCAGCACAGCGCCATATATTAAGCCCCCCCCACAGACAAGAATTTCCAAAAAGTCCATTGAGGGGGCTTCTTCCATACTGGCTCTCCATTATCAATGAAGTCGGGCCATTCTACTTCGTTTGGCCTGGCGGGTCTATGGGAGGGCCAATGAGTGAGCAGAAGGAGAGGAACCTTCAATCCCTATGACCAAATAAATGGCCGGATGACCCGGACAGGTGTCCGAGAAGGAACCAGTGCGTGCGCCACTGGTCCCTTCTTGGCTTACAAGATCTGTCGGTGTCGGCTTAGGGTGACGGATAACTATCGATCGGAATCATAAGATGCGCGTAGGGTGTTCCGGGCCACATAATCCATGGTCCGCCGTTCTTCGAATCGGCGGACACATTTTTCATCGTCTCCACGTCAGGTATGAGAAGCATGATATGCGCGCCCAGTCCTTCTACCCAATCCTCTCCCGGTCTTGGCGTGCTGGCATATGGATCCGTATTGCTCACGGGAGTGTCGCCTTGCAGCATGTACGCAATACCAACTTGTGTGTAAGTGGGTTTCGATTTGTTTTTCTTCGCGTTCTTGAAATCGAGCCAGGGTTCATTCATACACATCGGGTCCATGCCGGATGTGTCGGGATTGTCTGGCATGCACGTCCAACCATTCGTGCCTTTGCGAAGGACTTTCCCATCCCGATCCATGATGGTCGCGTTCTTCGTGACAGAGGAAGGCCCTGCAGCTTCTGCTCGTGCGAGTTCAGCAGTATGCAGCACAACGTCACGCCGCGCGCCACCTTCGCCGAATACTGGTTGGAGAGGCAGTGCGACGACTACCGCTATCACCAGAACCCCTGGTAACACGACGGCCGTTGATTTTCTGAATCGTGTCATGGGTATCTCTCCTTTCCCAAATGTATTCGCACCCTGTGTTTATGGTAATCGCCTGGCTATTTGGAAGTCCAATTCAAAATGCTGGAACCGTTGAATGTGAAGAAGAGCGAGAACGCGGGAGGCAGGCGATTTAACAGGTGAATTGGTAAGCACGCACCGAGGGTTATGCAGGGTCGTGGAGTCGCGTTTTCGTGCGAGAAATCCCTCAACCATCTTTCTGTGAAGCGGACAATGACCAGAGGAGGCGAGTCAGTGTCGCCACTTCAAGTTCGGATAACTTTTCGAATGCGAGACCGGAGTGGGAATTCTTTCCCCAACAGACAATTGCGCTGGAAACATAGACGGGGGCGTGCTGATCTGGTCGAATGTGAATTTCTACCGGAGTACCGTAAGGAACGTGGAGCGGACTTGCCAACCTGCATCCTCCGAGAGATAAGTCAAGTACGAGACCATCCTCGATATGTATCCCGTCAGTGGAATAGATACTTTTGAAACGAACGGGATACCGTTGATGCTTACGGTGTTCCATTGTGGACTCCTTCGTCATTTCTTCAAAATTGTTCACTTTCGAAGCAAACAAAGGTTCCGGATCCATGATCACTCCGTCATCCGGGTCATTGCAGGGCTGCCTCAGTTCCCTGGGATGAGACTAGATCCAGAAGTTCTTGCAGACTGAACGGTTTCTTAAGCGAGGCATTCGCACCCAACTGCTTCGCCGTGTCGAGATAGTCCCACTCCCATGACCCGCCTGACATGGCAATGATCCTGCTCGTCGGTCTCGTGGCACGGAGGCGCTGGATGATTTCCAAACCGTCCATCTCCGGCATGAAAATGTCCACGAAGACCAGATCCACTTGCTGATGCTGGAAAAGGTGAATGCCGTGGCATCCGCTTTCAGCGACCAGGACACGGTGCCCGGCCCCTTCAAGTGTGCGTTGGAAGAGTACCCGCACCTGCTCTTCGTCATCGATAACCAGGACGGTTGCCATCCCTGTTAGCACCTCTTCCCATCTGATGCCTGACTAGGGAACACACGCCATATATATGTGTAACCTAAGAAATAACGGGTCGCTACTGGCGGAGTAGCCAGGTGGCAGAACAGAACCTCGTCAAGACAGAGAAGTTCAAAGGCGGAAACCGTAAATCCTCGCGAATTTGACTGACGTATCAAAGGAAGGCACGATACCCCTTAAGAAGGGGATATGGGCTGGATCAGCTTGTCTGCGTAATGTGTTGGTCTTTCATTCGTGAACGGTTGTGCCTGATAGAAGGCCCTACCAAACTACTAGTTGCCTTAAACTGGCTCTTGTGGTATCAATGCGACCTGCGTATGGGCTGCCAAGATCACAAGATCAACTGATGCAGAGAAAACCATAGCCGAATTCATTATCAACCCCGAGGAGGTTATCATGGAAATTGCTATTGGATTTGGTGCGATAGTTGCCGTGTTCTGTGGACTAGGGGCGCTGATTTTGTGGACCCCATATGACAGATAGCGCTACGGAGAATGTGCGCCTCCCCATTCTTACATAGGTGCCGTTGAGACTGCGGGAGGCGGATGCCTTTGATGTTCTCAGGGTGAAAGCGACTGCACGTCTTCCATTGTGTCGCCGGTGAGAGGCTCACCGCTTGGCGGGAGAAATTCCGGCAGAAAAAAAGCACGGGCACGATAAGGAGACAGGACATTTCTCTCACGTGCCGGTTGGAATTTGCGCACCTGATCGATAGCTCTGCCTGTTATTTAGATTCACGCGGCTGACTTGCGTGCATCTGTCCACTGTGTCAAGCAGTGTGGAGCCAGCGGTGGAGCGGTTTGCCACAAAAGCAGCGACCAGACCGCATTTCTCGATTTGCTCACCACGGTAAAACCCAATTACCGCGTCAAGTTCTTCAGCTTCTGCCAAATCCATAGTCGCATCCTCGCCGCGCTCCTCTGTGTACGGTGGGTTTTGTCCGCACTGGTCTGCGTGCGGATATGAGTTTAGCCATAGTCCTTGAAGCAGCTTTCATCCCTAGCACGAACAGCCGCAGGGAGGTTTCCACTAAGCGTCATCGCTACCGTGAAAAGTATGAACCCTGCCAAACCCGCGACAGATTAGACAAATGAAAAGTTTTCTGGCATAGCAATGACTATGGGGCCTGGAGAACTAGTGCAAGTATGACGGTGCAGTCAATTCGGCAGGATTCTACTTCTCATGGGAAATGGGATAGCTAAATCGGGATTAGAGCGTTATCCAATCTCTTCTGGCTCTCCGCAGCGGATTGTTCCGATGATGCTTCTCCTAGGCAGTCTGGCCGGCTTGGCGTTTCCACAACATGCTAAGGCGGCTGTCTATGAATGTATGGATGCGGCAGGGAAACCCATCCTGACCAATAAACCGGCAAACCTGCGCAAGTGCCATATAGTCAGCGGAGAAGTTGCGCCAGATCCGATACCCCCTGTGAGACCTCCGCCATCAAGCCAGGAATCTGATTATGAGCCTTCGAGTGATCCGCCTCCTGTGCCAAATCCCGATGCGTCGTCCTCACCATCTACACTCCAACCCTGTGATCATGTAATGGATCCCCCAAGCCCTCTGGCTGCCCCTCCGTGTATTCCGTCAGGTCAATCTGGCGCACAGCCACCCAGGGGAGTCCCGACCCCGTCTCCATAGTCCTGCCAACCCTGAGTCCGCGACATAGAGGCGGTTGCAGAAGCTGATAGAAGCGTACTCTGTCAGCCTTCTTTATTCTGATGAGCAAGATTCTCGTCGCAGGTCTGATGCCCGATCATAGCTACTTCCTAATCAGCGGCCTGCTCGCGAAGCGACAGCGTAGTGAAAGAAGTAGCGGTCTAACGAGGCAAAATCGCTTCCGTAGGCACTCCTTCCAAGCATTGCATCACAGAGACATTCGCGTGCGCGAACGAGTTCCTTCCTTCGCCCTTTCCAGCGGGCATCCTCGATCGTCAGATCCAACAGTTCCAATGCTCGGAGAAAGGCTTGCTCACAACGCTGGGGGTCTTTCCCTTGCCATTGTGCGGCACGCGCGACATCGCTGCCGATGTTTGCCAACTGTTCGGCGAGAGGAAGAGTCTGCCATCGCCCAGCCGCGAGATTACTATGCTGGTGGGTCATACAGTCGGCCCTTCGACCAATCGAGCGACGATATGAATGATTGCATCCCTGATGTCGGCCCGTTCAACGGACCGGGAGCGATTCCCGCCGGAGGGGCGCACGTTGATCAGCGAGTCGAACTCAATCCATTCCGACGGCGGCCGTTCCGAATACAGATTGATGCCCCACAGGTGTTTCTGCGCAGATCCTTCGTCGAGCAGGACCGCCTCTTCGTCCGAATGCAGTTCTCCGCCGATGGCCATGATGCCCCGTTCCACGTCAACGACCGCCTTGACCATATCTCCGAACTGGCCCGTCGCGATCTCGTTTAGTTCGTGCTTTGTGATGGCCTTGTTGATGACTCTGATGTCCATGGTATGCCGGGACGATTGCGGATTGCGCCCGTCTCTGTCAATAGAATTTCCGCGAAGATCGAACCAGCATGCACCACACTCAGCTCGCGTCTTCGGTTCGGTGACAGATTTCCAAACGATTGCCGCTGAGATCCTCGAAGAAGATGGCGTAGTACCCATGCCCTTCGTAGTATCCAGGGCCTTCGACGTTCCTGGCTCCTGCCCGGACGACAATCTCAGCCAACCGATCGACCTCGGCGATACTCTCTGCCCAGAAGGCGATCCGGCACTCGTTGGCAATATGCTGCGACGACTCGGTGACGCCGAAAAACTCGGTGGCGTCGTCCGTTCCGGCAGCTTCGAACTGCAACCAACCTTCGACCTTGACGTTACGTGTGAATCCCAGTGCGGGCAGTATCGCCTGGTAGAAGGGTCGCGCCTCGGCCAGATTGTGCACCCTCAGGTCAATATGATCGTATCGCCGTCGCATCAGTATGCCTCACAAACGTGGAGTATAACCTGCCGTGATGTCGAGCGGACCATGCTCCCGTCATTACACCATGCAGATGCCAAAAATCGGATGAGCCGGATTTGTGCCACGCCTCGTGAATTGTTGAATTGCGAGCCCTGATCTAAATGCGATTACTGTTTTCGAAGCTTAGTCAGGAACACCAGGATATCACGCACAGAAATCATACCGACCAATTTCCCACCCTCGGTCACGCCGAGATGCCGGATGCGCGTATTGGCCATCAGATCGCTGGCATCTAATACAGTTTTATCGCCTTCGATCGTCACGATCGGGGCCGACATAATCTGTTCCGCCCTCGTCGTATGCGTATCGACTCCCGTCCCGACCACACGTCTGACCATATCGGTATCCGTAAGGATGCCGATGATCTCTTTTCCATTCGTCACAAGCAGACTGTTGATGCGATGATCCCGCATAAGCCGTGCTGCCGTTTGCACATTCGTATCCCGCTCAACCGTAATAAACTTCTCACTTGGGACCATGAACGACTTGATTGGATCCATGCAATGTCCTCCCACGGTTAATTCAGTCCAGCACACTCCACCCTGCCGTTTAGCCCGGCTTATCCGGGCGAGAGCATGATTGAAGCGATTGATTGGGTCAAGCGGATTGTTGGGATGTGAGGCAGTTTCGGTAATCCGGTGTGAGCTATTGCAAAATCGCAGGCCTATCTGACACGCTGGAGAAGGTGCGAGCGCCGTATGTGAGGGGCGAAGGGATTCAGAGGCTGTCTAAGCGGTTTGTTTGGTCTCTCCGGGTTATCTCGCGTTCCGAGCTAGATAAACCAAAGAAATCGAGTGAACCAACTGATCCGGATCCCCGCCTCACGCCACGGAATGTCGAATGGCACGACCTGGCCATCATCGCTCTGCCAACACCCTTTCTCTGTTATTGCGCCGGCGCAGATGGTTCTGTTGACGAAATGGATCTCATTAACAGAGAATGAATAGAGCGGGTCAGTGCGGTGGCCACAATGAATGTCTGGATTATCGTCTTACATTTGGTGAGTGGGGACGTGATTCTCCCGGAGGCGTATCGGGGCGAAATAGCCTGTGAGGAAGCTGCAAGCTTCAAGGTTGTATCGCTGGTAAAAAAAGGGAAAGATTTCAAGACCCCGACGTATTCATGTAGGCAATCCCAAGTCGCTCCTCTCAAAGACGACACGCAGCACGGTCATGAAGCAAGACCCACAACCTCAAAGCATCTCCAACCAAGCCCTGGCATGAACAACGAAGTCTTTGCCTTAGAGGAAGGTGACGTAATACTCCAATATCCTGCCAACATGAGTCCAGAGAGCTATGAGGATTTCAAGGAGTGGTTTAATTTATTAGACAAGAAAATCAAGCGCGCCGTTGACAAGACGGATGCTCAGAACGGTCCCGCTAAAGGTGAGAAATAAATGAGGAAGAAGAAAAGTAGCCTATCCCACTCTTGTCCAAAATAAGTTCTTAAAATGCCTCCGGCTTGTGAGTAGGATGGGCTGTTCATCCATACCCATCGACGGCGTTGCCACGCCGTGTCACCCACAAGCCGGAGGTATTGTATGGTA
>Ga0187892_10000239_pt1 | contig 144438 bp, 99 predicted proteins | sample MA1701073metaG_FD_139345 | JGI IMG/M metagenome (GOLD analysis project Ga0187892, IMG submission 139345) | Bio-ooze microbial communities from a basaltic lava cave in the Kipuka Kanohina Cave System on the Island of Hawaii, USA - MA170107-3 metaG ...
CGCGCTCGCAGCCGCCGCGGGCTGCCAGCAGCAGAGCGGCGCGCGCGTCGCCCTCAGCCCCACGAAGACGGTGGGCCCGTACAGCGGCGGGATCCTCGCCGGCCGGACCCTCTACGCGTCGGGCCAGATCGGCGTCGACGCGGCGACGGGCGAGTTGGTCCGCGGCGGCACGGCCGCCGAGACCGCAATGGCCATGAAGAACGTGGCCACCCTTCTCAGGGCCGCGAACCTCGATTTCCGAGACATCGTCTCGGTCACCGTCCACCTCGCGGACATCGCGGACTACGATGCGATGAACAAGATCTACGCGCAGTTCTTCAGCGACCCCCTGCCCGCGCGGACGACGGTCGCGGTGAAGGACCTGCCGCGCGGCGCGAAGGTCGAGATCACGGTGATCGCCGTCGAGGGCGGCGTCGCGGCCCAGCAGAAGTCGAGGGTCGATCGGGAAAAGAGGGACGATCTCGGGCCGTCGTTCACCGACTGAAGACCGTCCGCCGAGGCCGCACGAAGGAGACGCACCGTTGCCCACCGACGAGAAGCGGGCCGCCGAGCCGCAGAACAACGTCATGGAGAAGGTCGTCTCGCTCTGCAAGCGGCGAGGGTTCATCTTCCAGTCGAGCGAGATCTACGGCGGCCTCAACTCGTGCTGGGACTACGGCCCGCTCGGCGTGGAGCTCAAGCGCAACGTGAAGGAAGCGTGGTGGCGCGAGGTCGTGCAGAAGCGCGACGACATGGTGGGCCTCGACGCCAGCATCCTCATGCACCCCGCCGTGTGGAAGGCCTCGGGCCACGTCGACCACTTCTCGGACCCGCTCGTCGACTGCAAGAAGTGCCGGCACCGGTTCCGCGCCGACCATCTGAAAGCTCCGACCTGCCCCGACTGCGGCGGCGACCTGACGGAGCCGCGGCAGTTCAATCTCATGTTCAAGACGTTCATGGGACCGGTCGAGGACGACGCCGCGGTCGTCTACCTCCGGCCGGAAACCGCCCAGGGGATCTTCGTCAACTTCAAGAACGTGTGGAAGACGTCGCGGGTCAAGCTGCCGTTCGGCATCGCGCAGATCGGAAAGGCGTTCCGGAACGAGATCACGCCGGGGAACTTCACGTTCCGCACGCGCGAGTTCGAGCAGATGGAAATCGAGTACTTCGTGAAGCCCGGCACCGACGAGGACCATTGGCGCGGCTGGCGCGACGCGCGCTTCCGCTGGTACGTCGACCACGGCATGCGCGAGGCGAGCCTTCGGCTCCGGGACCACGCGAGTGACGAGCTCGCGCACTACGCGAAGGCGTGCGTCGACATCGAGTACCTCTTCCCGTTCGGCTGGTCGGAGCTCGAGGGGATAGCGAACCGCACCGACTTCGATCTCAAGGCCCACAGCGGCGCGAGCGGCGAGGAGATCGCGTACTTCGACGAGGAGACGAAGGAGCACGTGATGCCGTACGTCATCGAGCCCTCGGCGGGGGCCGACCGCGGCACGCTCGCGTTCCTCGTCGATTCGTTCGAGGAGGAGCCGGGGGCGGACGGAGACGAAGGCCGCACGGTGCTCAGGCTCCACCCGCGCCTCGCGCCGATAACAGTCGCGGTCTTCCCCCTCGTGAAGAAGGACGGGATGCCGGAGCGGGCGCGCGAGATCGTCGGCGCGCTCCGCGATCGTTACGCGGTGTTCTACGACCAGTCGGGGGCGATCGGCCGGCGCTACCGGCGCATGGACGAGGCGGGGACGCCGTTCGGCGTCACGGTCGACGGCGACACCGCGAAGGACGGGACGGTGACGCTCCGCACGCGGGACGACATGGCGCAGGCGCGAGTCAAGGCCGCTGACCTCCCCGCCGAGATCGAAGGCCGCATCCGCACTTACCGGCGGGTGTAGCGCCCGAGACGGCGGAAAAGGCGGAAACGGTACCTGGTACCGTTTCTATTCGCCGAGGAGGAGGACGCCCGACGAGTCCGCGGCGACGAGAACGCGGCCTTCCGGCGTGAACGCGACGCGGATCGCCTGGCCCTTCGTCTTGTCGCGGCGGATCTCCGACGGCGCCCCCGGGTCCGCGATCGACGCGAGCGCGACGCCGAAGGAGCCGTCCGCGACCGCGAGACGATCGCCCTTGACCGCGACGCCGCGCACCGTGTCCCGCGCGGGGAAGACGCCCCGCACGGCCGGCCGCGCGGGATCGGCGACGTCGACGACAACCGCCCCGCCCGTGCCGGCCGCGACCACGGCGAGCCCCTCTCCGGCGAAGACCACGTCCTCGGCCGACCCGCCGATCTGGAGAAGCCCGAGCCGCCGCGGCCGAGCGGGGTCGGAGAGATCGACGGTGACGAGGCCCGTCCCCGACGCCGCGACGAGGAGGAGATCACCGTGGACCGCGACCCCGCGGCAGTGGCCACCGATCCTCAAGAGCGAGAGCCGCTTCGGCGTCAACGGGTCGCTCGCGTCGACGATCGCGACGCCCGCGCTCCCCTCGGCGACCGCGAGCGCGCCCTCGCTTCCGGCCGTCGCGAGTGCGGCCGACGCCGTCGCGAGAACCGAAAGGAGCCGCGGCTTCGCGAGGTCTGAGACGTCGACCGCGGCCACCCCGTCCGGCCCGAGCGAGGCGAACGCGAGCCCGCCCCGGCGGTCGACGCGGAGCGCCGTTCCCTTGAGCGCGAGGAGCCCGACGCGCCGAGCCGAGTCCGGCGAGAGGATCACGATCCCCGCCTCGCTCGCCGCGACGACCGCGTCGCTCGACGCCGCGACGTCGTAGGTGCGCGCGACGAGCGGCTCGATCACGCCGTCGCCGGAGGGGGCCGCGAAGAGGAGCGCCGAGGCCGCGAGGAGCGCGCCCGTCACTCGGGAGCCTCCTCCGAGTAGAGGTCGATCACGCGCCTGATCGCGCGCTCGCAGGGCGGGCAGAATCCGACGCGCCCCTTCCCGATCATCTTGCAGTCGATCTTGGCGCGGAAGAGCCCCTTCGCCGCGTATCCCGCGCCCTCGAACGCGCCGACGGCGTCGCCGAACCGCGCGGGGTCGGCCGGCGTCGGCAGCGGCACCCCGGGCGTCACGAGGTCCTTCCATTTCGGGCTCTCGCCGCTCGCCGTGATGTTCGGCTCCCACGGCTCCACACCCGGAGGATAGAACCCGTCGTAGGCCACCTCCGAGTCGAAGTACTCGTCGCCGAGCGACGCGAAGCCGTGCCCGAACTCGTGAACGAGGACGTACTCGTCGAACGGATTGTCGGAGATCGTCACGTTGTAGGCGTTGAAGACGCCGCCGCCGCCATAGCGCGCCGTGTTCACGATCACCACGAGCTGGTCGAAGGGCGCGTTGGACGCCGCGTCGTGGAGCGCGGTCACGTCCGGGCTCGCCATGTATCGCGCGCTCCCGAACGTGTTGAACGAGAGCGAGAACGCCGTGTCCGGGAAGAACCCCTTCCGCGGCTCGCCGCATCCGGCCTCGCGCGAGGGCACCTCGATCGCCCGGACGTTGAACCGCTGCCGGAGCTCGCCGTACGGCGCGAACGAGAAGAGCGCCTCCGCGAGCCGCGACACGTCGGCGCGGAACTTCTCCATCTGGTCCGCGCGGTATCCCTCCGGGACGAAGAGAACGTCGACCTTCCCCTCGGGAGGGCCGTTCACCATGACGTCGCGGACGACGAGATCGGAGCGACGCCGGACGCGCGACACGTCGAGAGAACGCGGGTCGATCGTCGTCGTGAAGACCGGCCGGAAGACGCCGTCGCGGCCGCGGGCGGCGATCTCGAGCTGCACGGGGGCGGAGGGCGCCGGGATCCGCACGACGACCGGCAGCGCCCGCGATCGCGACTTCGCCTCTTTCGTCGTGCGCCACTCCCAGAAGAGGTCCGAGAAGCCGCGCGTCCAGAGCGGGCGGTTCGTCGCGAGGTCGGAGACGCGCGCGAAGTACTGGCCGAGGTTCGTCTCGTCGAACGGCTTCGCCGGATTCCCGCAGGGAAACGGGACCTCCGTGACGGAGTCGAGAATGAACCACTCGCGCTCGGAATCGCCGCCGTGGAGGAGATCGACGCGGAGCGTCGACGGCGGCGCGGAAAGCGCGAGGAGAAGGAGGACGGCGGAGACGGTCATGGGGGCCTCGGATCATATCGCGCGCGGAACCTCAGTACGGCATGCCGACCGCCACCTGGATCACGTAGTCGTCCTCGCCGTCGCGCGGATCGGGATTGACGCCGACGTCGATCCTGAGGGGCCCGATCGGGAGAAGGTAGCGGAGCCCGGCGCCGACCGCGTGGCGGAAACCGACGAAAGGCCGCGAGGTCTTCTCGGCCACGTTGCCGGTGTCGTAAAAGAGCGCGAGCGAGAACTCGCCCAGGATCCGCTGCCGGAACTCGGCCGAGAGGAAGTTCGACACTTCGCCTCCGATCGGGTCGCCGTCGCCGTCCTCCGGACCGAGCTCGCCCTCGCGGAAGCTCCTGACGCTGTTCTCGCCGCCGTTGAAGAGCCTCTCCTGGATCGGGATCGAGCGGGTCCCGAGAACGGGTCGGATCCACTCGGACCGGAGCGCCGAGGCGAGGACGGTCCCGTCGCCGATCTCGAGGAACCGCGCGGTGGAGACGGCCGAGCGCAGGAACGAGATCTCGCCTCCGAGAACCTCGTCCCCGAACTCGAGCGATCCTCGCGTGATGCCGCCCGACCGGGGAGCAAAGAGGTTGTCGCGGTCGTCGAGAATGAAGAAAGGCCCCGACGCGCCGACGCGCAGGCGCCGCTCCTCGTCGAGATCCTCGTCGTCGGCCTCGATCCGCTCGATCCGAGAGAGGTCGAAGCGGTACGTCCAGCCCGCGGTCAATTGATCGCTCAGCGGATACGAGAGCCGCGGCTCGACGCCGACCTCCTGGATCGTGAACGCCGGCTCCTCGCGCCGGAGGAACCGGATCGGGAGATCGGCGGAGAATTCCGTCCGGAGGAACCACGGGTCGGTCACGCCGAGCGTCAACTGCGCGCCGCGGATCGATCCCACGAGCTCGGCCCGGCCGATGAGCGACGAATCGAAGAGGTTCCGGTCGCGGACGCCGGTCTTCGCGCGAAGGAGATCGTAGGAGCCGAAGCCCACCTCGAAGAAGAACTCGAGCGACGACCCCTCCCGCACGGTCACCTCAAGATCGCGCACCTCGCCTTCGCCCTTGAGCCTCAGGTCCACCGAGCGGAAGAGGCCCGTGCCGAAGAGCCTCCGGAACGACTCCCGCACGAGGCGCGCGTCGTACACGTCGCCGGGCTCGAGCCGCACGCGGCTCCGCGCGAAGTCCAGGTCGACGTCCTCGCAGCCCGAGAGGCGCACCTCGCCGATCCGAACCTGGGGCCCCGGCACGGCCGACACGGCGTATCGCACCTCGGCGATGCCGTCCACGAGGTCGCTCACGGCCTCGCTCGTCTTGACTTCCGCGTCCGGGTACCCCGACTGCGCGTAGACCTCGAGCACGGCGCCGCGGATCTCGACGGCGCGGCGCGCGACCCACGGCACGCCGTCGAACGGCCGCACCGCCTCGCGCAGCTTCGCGGCGTCGAGCCCGGGGAGGTCGTCGATCAGGAGCCCGGCGACGACCCACTTCCGGCCCTCGGTGATCTCGAGCCTCACGGCAGCGCTCGTTCCATCGCCGGAAATCTCGATCACGGGAGGCGCGACTTCCGCCTGCGGATAGCCGCGCTCCACGTAAAGGTCCTCGATCGCCGCGGGCCACGACTCGACGTCGTTCCGCACGAAGATCCGCCCCGAGAGCCCGAGAAACCCGGCGCGGCGCTCCCCGAGCGCCGACTCGAGGTCGTCGCTCGGAATCGCCTCGTTTCCGGAGAAGACGACGTCTTCGAGGAAGACGCGCGGCCCCTCGACGATCCTCAGCACGGCGCGCTCGCCCGCCGCGTCGTGCTCGTAGTCCACGACCGCGGCGTCGAACCCGCGCTCGCGGTAGGCGCGCTCGACCTCGAATGCGAGGTCGTCGAGGTCCGACTTCCGCCACCCGTTCTCCTCGAGCGCCGCCACCTCGGCCTCGGCCGCGGAGAGGATCTCGCCGAGCGAGAGCGCCTGGTTGCCCAGGACGACGAGTCGGAACCCACCGCTCTCGCTGGCCGGCGCCTTCGGCGCGGACCGGCAGCCGGCCGCGACGGCCGCGGCGAGGGCGAGCGCGACGGCGAGAGCGCGGTCAGCGGCCACGGAACACGATCCGGAGTCCCACGTTGTAGTGCTCGAACTCGTCCCGCTCCCCCGTGAGGAAGAGGATGTCCGAGGGCGCGATCATCCCCCGCTTCAGCCGGAACCGGGCCTCGATCGTCTCCTCCCCCGATCGCGAGACGTTCCGGCCGACGTCCAGCTCGAAGCGGTCGAGGAGCGACTCCGAGTCGTCGTCGCCGACGCCCCCGTTGCCGAATAGCTTCTTCAGGAGGTCGCCGCCGATGTAGCTCACGACGCCGACAAGAACCGCCGCGTCGGTGCGCGACGACTCGTCCGCGGGCGTGCGCCCGGTGGCGACCAGCACCATGAGCTGGTCCGCAGGGAGCGGCGGGTTCGACGAGAGGACGAAGACCGGGTCGTCGAACGGCCCCGAGATCGCCACGTCGATGTCGTAGCCGCGCATGCGCGTCGAGCCCGTCATCTCGAGGAGGGGACGGAACGGGTTTCGCTCCTCGAAGCGCACGAGGCCGGACTCGACGCGGATCTTCGTCGCCGGGAGGTTCAGGACGAAGTCGTCGAGGTACACCTCGCCGACGATGAAGGGCACCTGCCCCGTGCCCTTCAGGCGCACCTCGGGGCGGAGCTTCCCAGAGAAGACGTTTCCGAGGAGGACGACCGGCTTCTCCGTCGAGACCTGGACGTCGAGCGAGAGCCGGCTGAGCGGAGGGTCGTTGAAGCTGAAGAGACGGAGCCCGTCGGCCGTCGGCGCCGAGGGACCCGACGCGATCGCGCGAGCCTGCCGTACGGACCGCCGCACGAGCCCGCCGAGATCGAGGAGCGCGACGTCGCGGCGGATCCGCGCGTCGGTGAGGACGAGGGATCCCGAGATCGAGAGCTCTCCGGGAGGCCCGGACGCAAGGAGGCGCGGCGTCCCGCGGATCCGGGCGTCGTCGGTCCGGACGAGGAGGAGGTCCTGGCCGGTGATCTCGACGTGGAGCGAGGGGGACGAGAACAGTCCGGTCGCGCCGCCGCCCACGAAGAACTTCGATCCTCCGACCTCGCCCGAAAGGGACTCGATCACCGCGTCCTCGCCCTCGAGGCGCGCGCGCCCCTTCAACCCGACGAGCGGTGGCCCGTCGCCGATCCGCACGTCGTTCCCCTCGAAGGAGACCGAGCCGCGAAGATCCGGCTTCGGAACGCCCCCGCTGAGGCTCGCCTTGAGCTCGGCCGAGCCCGAGAGGCGCCGCACGTCCGGAACGAAGCGACGGAGCGCGGAGGGGTCCTTGAGCGTGCCCAAGAGCTTGAGGTCGAATCGATCCGAGCTGTCGAGGGGCTCGCCGCGCGCGAGCGCGAGAAGTTCGCCGTGAGAGAGCCGTACGGTTCCGCCGCCCTCGAGCTCGACGCCCGCGAGATCGGCCGAGAGCCCTTCGACGCGGGCGGTCTCCCCCTCCCACGAGACGTTTACGACGGCGCTCCCCGGCAAAAGCCGCCCGCCGTTTTGGCCCCGCTCGAAGCGGGAGACCAAGACGTCGCTCAGCGCCGCGTCGAGCGTCGCGCGGCCGCCGCCGGGTCCGGACTCGAAGTCGAACGCGATCGCGGCCGCCGCCTCGCCCTCCCCCGCGCGCAGGTGCCCGGCGCGGAACCGCGCCCGCACTCTCCGCGGCAGCTCGTCGAGCGCGAAGGCGCCGCCCGCTAGCTCCGCCTCGACGGAGAGAGCGAGGTCGCGCGCGTCGGCGTCGAGCCGGGGCAGCGCCCGCCGGAGGAGATCGAGGAAAGGGGCGCGCCCGGGAAGCGCGGCCTCGATCGAGAGGCACTGAGCGCCCCCATTTCCCGCGGAAGCGATCCCGACGTCGACGCGGCGCGAGCCGGATCGAAGGACGATCGGCGGATCGACGCGAACGGCCCGCGCGTCGAGGTCGAACTCGAGACGGGACGGTCCCTCCTGCCGCCACACGTCGCGCTCGGCGGCGACGACGAGGTCGTCGATCGCGAGCGTTCCCCTCCTGAGGCCGCGGTCGATCGTGCCGCGGAACGCGCCCGAGCCCTCGGCGCCGGGCGCGGTCAGGTCCGAGGCCAAGATCTCGAACACGTCGCCTCTCTTCTCGATCGTCGCGTCGAGGAATCCATCCGCCTCGACGGACGCCTCGACGTCGGGCCAATCGGCCGGTCCCGAGACGCGCGCGCGAATGCGCGCCGAGTCGAAGAAAAGGCCGTGGGCCGCGGCGAGGCCGCGCGCCTCTCCCGTGACCAACCCGTCCGTGATCACGAGGTCGCCGAGATCGACCGCGCCAGAGACGACCGCCGAGCGATCGGCGCCGACGACGAAAAGGCCTTGCGTCCGGACGTGCCCCGGCCCCGCCTCGGCGATCCCGTCCACGTCGAAGGGCCCGAACCCCTCGACCGCGACGCCGCTCCCCCGGACCACGGCGCGGCCGAGAGGCGCCGCCGCCGGGCCGGCCGCCAGGAACGAGACGTCGAGCGCGCCCGCGAACTCGACTGGGGGCGCGAGGGAGCCGAGCGCGCGGGCGAGGCCACCCACGTCTCCGACGGCGAGCCGCCCGCTCGCGAAGACGATCGAGCGGAGCGGATCGCCCGGACTCGGCCGGATGGTCGCGCCGTCGAGGAAGAGGCCGAAGAGCGGCGCCGCGACGTCGAGGGCGCCGACGGTCGCGACGCCGTTCTCGACTCGGAGGCGCGCGCCGAGCGAGGCGCCCGCGAGAAGGCCCTCCGCCGGAAACCCGAGATCGGGCGCGAGCGCGACGACGAGCCGGCCGGCGTCCTCGGCAAGAACGGTGAGATCGCCCTCCGCCCGGGCGAGAAAGGACTCGAGATCGTCCGCGTCGAGGGGTGCCGAGAGGGACGTCCCCTCGATCGTCGTCCCGAGGCCCTGGACGACAAGCCTCGCCGCCTCCGCTCGCGTGGGCTCGACCCGGCCTTCGACCTCGACCGAGTCGACGTCGCGTCCCGCGACCTCCCCGCCGCGGATCGCCGCGCGGAAGTCGAACGCCGCGCGCGCGAGGTCGTCGAGCGGAGCGGAGCCCGACGCTTCGAGGTCGAGGCGGCCCGTAGCGTCCGGCGCGCGCAGAAGCGCGATCTTGAGCGCCTCGTCGAGCGCGAGGCCGCGCGCGGAGACCGAAAAGGAGGCGACGTCCAGGCCGAGGCCGGTCGCCCGCGCGTCCACCTCGCCGCCGGCGACGAGAACGCGCGCCCGAGCGGCGAGAGCCAGAGCGTCGAGCGCGCCGTCGCGCACGAGCGGCTCGCCGTCCCAGTCCAGGCGAACGCCTTCGAACCGGCCGGCGCCCGCGTACGCGGCCTCGAGCGCGGCCGGCGCGCGGCCCGCGCGCTCCCCGGCGCGAAACGCCGCGAGCGCCGAACCCTCGAGCGCGCGGCCGCCGTCCGACCTGAGCGACAGTCCATCGAGGACGAGCGACGCGTCTCCGGAGACGATCTCGACCCTCTCCGCCTCGACGTCGAGGCGCGGGACCTTCGCCGGCCACGGAAACGGCGACGGTTCTCCCTCGCCGGGAGACCTCTTTCCCTCGCGGTCGAGGTCGACCTCCGCCTCGGCGACGCGAACCGTCGCGGAGACGATCGCGTCGGGGAACTTCCCGGTCGCGCGGAAGAGGAGCCGGAAGAGGTCGACGCGCCCCTCGACCTCGCGCACGCGGAGCCGCCGCACGGGCGTCCACGGGCGGGGCGAAGTTCCAACGAGCCCCGTGACGCGGACGTCGCCCCGGAGCCCGAGATCGATCGCCTCGATCGACACGTCGATTCCCAGCTCGGAGCCGATGAGGGACGGCAGCACCGCCATCGCGATCCGGTTTCTCGCCGCGAGCGCGAGGAGAACCACGAGGAGGAGCGCCAGCACGGCCCCGACCAGGACTCGCGCGACGCGCGCGCCCCGCCTCCGGCGCGCGAGCGCCGGGGCCGTCGGTCGGTCGCTCATGAGAGCCAGGTATTATCGTTTTCTCCCTCGCTCCGTCCCGAAGAAACTGCCGCGCGCGCCGCGTCCGCAGCTCGCCTTGATCGCCCGTTTCGAGAGGTCTAGAATTCGAAAGCAGGCCGTCGAAGAAGGAACGCCCTCCCCCCGATGTCGCGCGAGAAGTCCCCCACCCCCTCCCCGACGCCCGCCGGATTTCGCCGGCGGATCGTCTTCGCGGCGGGCGTTGTCGCGGTCGCGATCGCCGCGGTCTACCTCGCGTGGCCGACGCCTCCCGTCTACTCGCGCGAGATCGCGCTCGAGTACCTCGGCCCCGACTTCGAGAGCGACTGGACCGCCGCGCGCTCCCCGATCGTGAACGGGAACGCCTACCACTGGACCCATCTCCTCGGCATCCCGTTCACCCGTGACGTCCGCGTCGACGTGAGGGACGTGCCGCTCGACCTCGACGCCGACGGCGACGTCGACGTCGTCGTGACCGAGCGCCACGACCTTCCGGGAGGCGTCGTCGCAAATCCCGACTTCTTCGGCCTCGTGGCGACTCCGGACGACCCGGCCGGGAGGGCCGGACGCTACTCGATCTCGACCGGGTTCTTCGGCATCCGCGAGGAGATGGACCCGTCGACGGGAAAGGGCACGGGCCGATACGGGTTCGCGTGCGGCGCGTGCCACGGCGGGAGAAACCCCGTGACCGGCGCGCCGATCCTCGGGTCGCCGAGCGTCGATCTCGAGTGGGGGGTGATGGTCGCCGCCGCGGACGCGATCCGGCCCGACCACGTCGTCGACATCGACGGAGACGGCGTGCCCGACTCGGAGGCGGCGATCCGCGCGAGGAACCGCGTCAAAGACGGCGTCGTGCTCGACCGGGACAACGACGGGACGGTGACGATCCGGGAGTTCCGCGCCGCGCTCGGGTTCGAGCCGAGCGAGGTCGTGCAGGCGCGCCTCCTCCTCGCGGGGCCGGGACGCCAGGACCAGTCGAGCGAGTTCGGCCAGGACGAGTCGATCCCCGGAATCATGCGGATGGCCTATGCCGACGGCGTCGAGCGGTGGCTCGAAAAACCGCGGCCGGCCATCTTCAACCCGGTCTCGCTCCCCTCGCACATCGGCCTCGTCGGGATCGACGGGCTCAACTGGTCGGGCATCGACTCGGCGGTCGACATCGACTTCGTCGAGCGCATCGAGAAGATGACGGGCACCGGCCCGCGGGGGATCGCGCGCTGGCTCGGCGTCGACACGACCGACCGCGTCGTCCTCAATCGCACGCTGGCGCTCGACAAGCGGAACATCGAGACGTTCTCGCTCAACTCCGACTCGTGGTACGGGCTCGAGTGGTCGGACGCGCTCGACATGAACCGCGAGATGGACGGCGGACGGTTCCTCGACTTCGTGCCGAAAGCGTTCGAGGCCAAAACCCTCAGGAAGTTCATCCGCGACGAAATTCCCGAGGAGGCGAAGTGCCCCGGACTCGACCCGAAAAAGGTCGCGCGCGGACGCGAGATCTTCTCCCGGCGCACGGTGGGGACGATCAAGAACCAGAAGATCCTCTTCCAGCCGCCGGAGAAACACCGCGCGAAGGGATTCGGCCGGAATCTCTACCTCGCGCCCATCGACCCCGCGCGCCCGACCGACGCCGTGATCGACGTCCGGTGCTCGACCTGCCACAACTACAGCGTCTCCGCCGACCGGCGGCCGATCTCGGACACGCCGGAGGTCGTGGGACGGTGCTTCGAGTGCCACCCGTCGCACGCGAGCGTCGCGCGCCGCGAGGTCGACCTCAGGCCCGACGGGATGGAGGCGACCGAGCGCTGCTTCGAGTGCCACAAGGCGACGCACCTCGACTTCGGCTTCCAGAGCTACTCGCGGTCGTTCCTCCTCCCCTTCGACGCCGACGCCGACGGCGTCATCTCGGGGGACTCGGACGACGACGCCCGCGCCGGCGGCATCGGCACCGACCCGATGTACGCCGTGAGCCCGGAGCACACGCGCTTCTACTACATGACCCTCGACGAGGCCGCGAGTCCGCCGCGCGTCGGCGAGAAGACGATCCTCTCGTTCGGCTGGATTCGCGTCGCGCCCCTCCGCGGCGTCTTCGCGACCGCGCCGTACCTCCACAACGGATCGGTGCCGACGCTTGACGACCTCCTCCGGGCGCCGGCCGACCGGCCGAAGTCGTTCCCGGTCGGGCCGAAACGCCGCGGGTTCACGCTCGACACGTCGCTCCCGGGGAATCTCCGCGGCGGGCACGACTTCGGCGCGAGCTTGACCGACGCCGAGCGCGACGATCTCGTCGAGTTCCTGAAGAGCCTCTGAAACCAACACGGGGAGAGCCCCATTGCGCCTGCCCGACATCGTCGCCCTCGTCGGATCCGAAGCCGAGTACACCGCCGCCCTCGACGAGTCGCATCGGCGCGCGGTCGTCCTCTTCAAGCACAGCCCGACATGCCCGGTGAGCGCCGCGGCGCTCTCGGAGTTCGTCGCGTTCGTCGAGGAGGAGCCCTCGGCCGCGGCTTTCCGCCTCGTCGACGTCATCGGCTCGCGCGCGGTGGCGCGTCTCATCGCCTCTCGGTGCGGCGTGAAACACGAGTCGCCTCAGGCGCTCGTCTTCCGCGACGGCCGCGTCGTCGGCCACGCGAGCCACGGAGCGCTTGACTTCGAGTGGTTCCGTGAGAACGCGCGCGGCGCGAAGGACGGAGCGGCGTGATCGCTTTCGCCCTCGGGCTCGGTCTCGCGCTCGCGCCGGCGGCCCCCTCCGGGCCGCTCGCCATCGACGCGGCGATCGACAAAGCCGTCGCCTGGATCGACGCGCTCGAGGCCGACCCGGCGACGCTCCGCGAGAAGCACGGGATGCGGGGGAAGAAGCACTGGAACGAGAAGCTCTTCGCGTACTTCGTCCTCGCGACGAAGGAGAAGGACCCCGCGCGCCGCGCCGCTTTCGTCGCGCGCTTCGAGAAGGCGCTCGCGCCCGCGCGTGCGCCCGCCTTCCACACGTTCGACGACGAGGACAAGAAGCTCTTTCGCGAGGAGATCCTCTCGTACGTGAGCGCCTACGACATGGCGGCCCGGCTTGGCCTCGCGTTTCCCGAGTGGCGGAAAAGCATCGCCGAGCGCGTGCCCGCCATCGCGAAGGACCTTCCGAACCGGGCGATCCACTGGCAAATGACCTTCGTTCACCTTCTCGAGGGCCTCGGATTCGACATGCCCGAGAAGCTCGACATGATCGCGGCGAAGGGCCTCGTCGCCGAGCGCCGCGGAGCCGACGCGCTCTCGGCTGCGGACATCTACGGCCTCGTCCACGAGATCTTCGTCCTATCGGACCAGGGCCGACGCGAGCCCCGCTATCCGTCCGACGCGGCCCGGCTCTACGCCCGCGCGCTCCTTCCGTACCTCTCTGCGCGCGCCGTGCGCGAGAACGACGTTGACCTCCTCGCGGAGATCCTCGTCGCGATGCGACACGCGGGCGTCGAGAGTCACAGCGCGTTCGAGGACGGCGTGCGCCATCTCCTCACGCGCCAGAACCCGAACGGGACGTTCGGAACGTACGAGCGCCGCCGCGCGGAGCTCGCGCGCGCGGGGAGCCAGTTCGACGTCGACGCGGGCGCCTACCTCCACACGACCGCGGTCGCGGTCTGGGCGCTCGCCGAGGCGCGAGAGGTGCCGTTCAATACTCCCTCGCCCTCGGCACCCAGGCCGCGATGAAGAGGCCGACGCCGAAGAACACCGGGTCGAGCGGCACGAAATTGTCCGCGTACGCCTTCACGAAGTCGCCCGGGGAGAGGAGAAAGAGCCGCGGAGGATCGAGCCGCCGCGACGCCGCGAGCGTGAAGAGCGCGTACTGGTTCAAGAGGTAGAAAGCCGCGGCCATCGCCACCGCGAGCGCCTGGATGCGCGGTCCGCGCTTCAAGCCCGACCCGACGAAGACGCCGTAGGCGACGCCAGCGCTCGGCAGCACGACGGCGAGTCCGCTCACGGCATCCGACCAATTCGCGAGGAGGATCGCGCCCACGACGCCCAGGAGGCCGAGGAGGAATCCGAGCCCCGCCGCGGTCGCGTAGTGCGGCTTTCCCGTCTGCGCGAGGAGAGCCTCGCGACGGGCGCCCTTCAGCGCCTCGAAGCACTCCGGGCAAAGACGGTCGCCGTCGCTAAAGACCGTCCGCTCGGGAGCGACCCGCGAGCCGCACTGCGTGCAGGAGACGAGCGTCACTCCTCCCCCAATCGACCGTCCTCCGATCCTCGCCGTCGCTTTCAGTTGTGGTAGAAGCCGATCGCCGTGCGAAACGCGATCCAGTTCCGCTTGATGTCCGAGAGCCGCCTCACCGCGAAGAGGTTCCGGAGAAGGAACCGCGGGCGCAGGTAGAACTCGCGGTGCGCCTTCACGATCTCGCCCAGGATCTCTTCTTGCGTGAATCCCTCGGGAACGTACGGGAGCCGCGCGGTCTTGGGGTCCACGAACACGCGATAGTAGTCGAAATCGCGATGCCGGAGTCGGCCCTCGGTCGCGACGTCCTTTGCAAAGCGCGAGCCCAGAAACGGCGTGAAGAGGTGGAACGTCGCGGCGTCGATCGGGTATTTCTTCGCGAAATCGACGGTCCGGCGGATGCTCTCGCGGGTCTCGCCCGGCGCTCCGATGATGAAGTCGCCGCGCACCCTGAGGCCGACGGCGAGCGCCGCCTCGATCGCGTTCGCGTTCTCCTCGATCGTCGTCCCCTTGTCGATGTACTTGAGCATCTTCTCGTCGCCCGACTCGAGGCCGTAGAGGATCTGCCAGCAGCCGGCGCGCCGGAAGAGCGCGAGCAGCTCCCGGTCCACCGTGTCGGTGCGCGTGCGGCACGTCCAGGGGAAGTCGAGGCCCTTTCTCAGGATTCCCTCGGCGATCGCGACCGCGCGCTCGCGGGAGAGCGTGAACGTGTCGTCGAAGAAGCGGATCTCGCGAGCCCCGTGCGCGTGGATCATCTCCTCGACTTCCTCGACGACTTTCTCCGCGCTGTAGGCGCGGAACTTGAAGCCCACGACGCCGCGGTCGCAGAAGCCGCACGCGAAGGGACAGCCGCGGCTCGTCAGCGTATGGGCGAACGGGAATCGCTTCCACGAGGCCGGGACCGGCTTGTAGGCCGCGAGAGGCGGGTAGAGGTGCCGCGCCGGGAACGGGATCGCGTCGAGCACCTGCTTGTTGTCGCGGCGCGGCGTGAAGACCGTCTTGCCGCCCTCCTCCTCCCGGAAGACGAGGCCGGCCACCTTCCGCCAGGCGGGCGTGCCGCCCGAGTCGACCGCGCGCGCCACCTCGAGGATCGTGTCCTCGGCCTCGCCCAGCGCTCCGAGGTCGTAAGGCCCTTCGGCCATCGCCTCCTCGGGGAGCGTCGTCACGTGCGGTCCGCCGAGGACGACGAGCGCCGCGGGCGCGGCTTCCTTGGCGATGCGCGCGACGAGCGCCGCCTCGCTCGCGGCGAGGACGGTCGCCGTGATGCCGACGATCCGGGGCTTTTTTTCCTCGAGCCAGCGCCGGACGTCGTCGAAGTCGTAGTCGAGCGGCAAGGAGTCGAGGATCTCGACGTCGGGAAAGCCGTTCGCGATGAGGGTCGACGCGAGATAGCCGATTCCGAGCGGGGGAACGAGGTTCGCCACCTTCTCGAAGTTGCCGTAGTGCTTCCGGTGGTCGAGCGGCGGGTTGACGAAAACGATTTTCACTCGTCACTTCCTCTTGATTCTATCGGCCGAACGAGTACCGGAGGAGCTTCGCCCCCGCCGCCGCCTGCCGCGCGAAGGCCCGCGGGCGGATGCAGTTGGCGGCGTACCGCAAGACGACCCGGGGACGGAAGTAGAACCGCCGGAACATGCGCCGGTGCGCCCGCGCGAGATCCCGGGCGGTGAGGCCCCAGGGGACGTAGAGCGGGAACCATCCGCTCATGCGCGCCCAGTCGTCGTCGTACTCGCCGAACCGGCGCGCCTCGCGGGCCATCGCGGTCCCGGGCATCGGCGTGAAGTACGAGCAGTGGAAGTCGTCGAGGTCGATCGTCCGGATGAAGTCGATCGTCTTCTCGATCGTCTCGGCCGTCTCGGTCGGGACCCCGAGCATGACGTAGCCGCGCGTGCGGATGCCGGCCTGCCGCGTCCAGGAGAGCGACTGGCGCACCTGCCCGAGCGTCGTCCCCTTCTTCAAGAAGTCGAGGATCCGCTCGCTCCCCGATTCGATCCCGTAGGCGATCTGCCAGCAGCCGGCCTCCGCGAGGAGCCTCAAGAGCTCGGGGTCGACCCGGTCGACGCGCGAGATGCACGAGAACGTGAAGCGGAGCCCCTCGGAGATCACCCTCTCGCAGAACTCGACGCAGCGCTTCCGGTACAGCGTGAAGACGTCGTCGTGGAAGATGATCTCGCGGATGCCGTACCGCGCCTGAAGCTCTCGGATCATCTCGATCATGTATCCGGGCGAGAATCCCCGGATGCGAACTCCGGCCACCGACGTGTCGCAGAACGCGCACTTCTCCGGGCACCCGCGCGAGGTGACGATCGAGCCGCACGGAAGACGGCGATACGAGTTCGGCGCCGGACGGTAGTGGTCGGGAAGCCGCGGCAGGAGGTCCCACGCGGGAAACGGCAGCGAGTCCATGTCCTTCAGTCCGGGCTTGAGGCCCGTCGCGAGCACGCGGTCTCCGTCGCGAAAGAGGAGGCCGTCGACGCGGTCGACGCCCTCGGCGCCGGGACGGCGGCCGGGCGCGGCCTCGAGAAAGAGGGCGAGCGACTCCTCGGCCTCCCCGACGAATCCATAGTCGACGAAGGGAAAGCGCCGCATCGTGCGATCGGGCGCCGCGTTCATGTGCGTCCCGCCGCAGAGGACGACGCGGCGCTCGTCCGCGCCGGAGACGCGCCGCGCGAGCGACGCCGCGCTCGCGATCGACATCGTGGTCGCGCTGAAGCCCACGTACCGCGAGCGCGACTCGAGGACGCGGCGAAGCCCCTCGTCCTCGCCGAGCCCGAGCGCCGGGCAGTCGAGGACCGCGACGGGGTGCCCCTTCAAGCGCACGGCGGCCGCGAGCCCGGCGATCCCGAGCGGCGGCAGGCACGAGCCCTCGGACGGGAAGTCGCCGTATCGGTCGCGCCGCGTGACCGGCGGGTTGACGAGGAGGACGCCCGGCTCGAGGCTCTTTCCGCCTCCGTCGCGGCCGCCGCCACCCGCCGCGCTCATCAGAGGCTCCATTTCACGCCGCACCCCGAGCAGCACTCCTCGGGCGCGGCGGAGAGAAGGCGGCGGCGGAACGCCCTGTAGCGCTCGCCGTTCCAGATGTCCGCGAGGGGCTCGCGGAAGACGTTGCCGAGAACGATGCCGCGGTAGTCGCGGGTCGAAAACGGCGCGATGCAGCACGGGAGCACGTTCCCGTTCGCGGTCACGTACATGAGCGTCCACGGCCTCCGGCAGCGGGACCACGGCATCTCGCCAGGGCGCGAGCGGCGCTCGAACACCTCCGTCGGCGCGGCGGCCCCGGAGCCCTTGAAGGCGATTCCGAGCTCGGCCGCGACGCGCGCCGCCTCGGCGACGACGGCGTCCACGCGCCCGTTTGTTTCGGTGAAGAGCGACTCGTCCCGTCGGGCGATCCCGAACGCGGTGTCGTCCTCCTGGAAGACGAGCCGGTGGAGGTAGACCTCGGGCACCCCGAGATCCCGAGCGAGGCGGACGATCGGCACGAGGTCGGACTCGTTCTCCCGCACGCCGATGATCCAGAGCGAGAGCGACGGGCGCCCTCCGGCCGCGCGCGCCTCGACGGCGAGCCGCCGCACGCCGTCCAGGATCTTCTCGAAGACGCGCGGCGGCGCGGCGCGGACGCGCTCGAACGCCTCCGCCGTCGCTGAGTCGAGGGACACCCGGAGCTCGTCGGGGCCTTCCGCGACGATCCGGCGGCGCCGCACGTCGTCGAGGAGCGTTCCGTTCGTGTTGAAGGCGACGCGCGCCCCCCGCGCACGGAGGAGGCGGACGATCTCGAAGATCTCGGGATTGAGGAGAGGCTCGCCGATCCCCTGGAGGACGGCCCGCTCGGGCCCGGAGTCCATCTGGGCCAGGATCGACTCGACGTCTGCTGCGCGAAGATCGGCCGGCGGCTCGAGCTCCCGATAGGTGCGGATGCACGTGCGGCACTCGAGATTGCAGCGGTTCGTGACCTCGAGATAGAGCGCGCTCGGCCCAGGGGCGGCGCGCTCCCCCCGGCGCCCGGCAGCGCGGGCGTTCTCTCCGGGCACGGGCGTCGGGATCGGTGTCGGGGATGGGCTCATGCCGCGAAAGAATCCGCCCCCTCGGGCGAGGGACGGCGCCGCCGGCGCGGCCGGGCCGGAAGGCGGTGTCCCCACGACTCAAGGATAGCCCGTGGCCGCACCAATTGAAACGAGCGCGGCGGGGGTGCGCCGCCGTCAGGCCCGCTGCCGCCCGCCGTTGCGCTTCTCGCCGACCTCGATCGTGACGTAGACGGCGCGGGCCACCTGGTCGCCGATCGCGTGCGGATCGCCGCCGTCGACGCGGATGTGGAGCGGGCCGCCGAACGGCTCGCGCCTCAGGACCTCGAGAGTCCGCGTCGGCACGAGGCCGATCGACTGCGCGTAGCGGAGGAGCCGCGGGTCCGCGTCGCTCACGCGCTCGACGACGCCGCGCGCGCCGGGCTCGAGCTCGGACAGCCGATGGGACGTGTCCGGCCTGACGCGACCCTCCTTCGTGGGAATCGGGTCGCCGTGCGGATCCGTCGCCGGGTGGCCGAGATAGTCGTCCATCCGGTCGATCACCGTGTCCGAGAGGGCGTGCTCGAGCTGCTCGGCCTCCTCGTGGACTTTGTCCCAGGTGAGCCCCAGCACTTGAAGCAGGAACTGCTCGGTGATCCGGTGCCGCCGGATCACCCGGAGCGCGAGTTTTTCGCCGCGGTCGGTCAGGTTCACCCCGCGGTACGGCTCGTAGTCGAGGAGCCCCTCCTGGCCGAGGCGCTTCAGCATCGGGGTGACCGACCCCGGGGAGACGCCGAGCGCCCGGGAAATATCCGCGGTCGCGACTCGGTCTCCGCCTTTCTTCTGCAAGGCGTAGATCGTCTTCAGGTAGTTCTGGACAGCCGTACTCGGGGATTCGCGCACGGTTGATCGTCACCTCAGCCGTCGCCGGCCAACCGGCCGGAAAACCGGATCATCCTGGGTTCCGCGGGCGGGCTCAAGTCTAATCTCCGGCCGGCCTTGGTCCACGAACCCTCGTTTCGCTGACCGTTTGGGGCCCGGGCGCCACCATGCTTCGACGGGCCCGGAGACCCCGATTCCCGAGAAAATGCGCACCGCACAATCCACGATCTGGATCGCCACCTGCGCGGGGTGGGCCGCGGTGACCGCGGCGTTCCTCACCGTCCCGCCCCTTCGGCAGATGCTGCCGATCGGCCGGGCCACCGAGCCGTCGGCCGCCGAGGCGATCCTCGCCGAGCGCGACGCGGCCACGCGGCTCGCCCGCATCGAGTCGCTCCCGGACGCGGGGGAAAAGGCCGCCGGCCAGCTCTCGGCCATCGCCCTCTACGCCGGGGACGGGGCCACCGCCGCCGCGGCGATCGCCGCTCTCGCGCGGGCCGAGGGCGGCGCGAGGCACTTGGCCGAGATCGGCCGGAGGCCGCACCTCGGGCTCGCGGCGATCCGGGCGCTCGGCGAATCGTCGGGCACGGACGCGGTCCTCGCGATCATCGATCTCCTCGGGACGGCCCGAGAGAGCGAGCTGCGGGCGGCGGCGTTCCACGCGCTCGCGCGGCACGGCGGATTCACTGCGACGCTCACGATCCTCGAGACGGCGGCCGCCCCTCCGGTCGCGTCCGGAAGCGACCGCGCGCTCGCGATCGACGCGCTCGCCGACGTGAGGGACCCCGCGGCGGCGGCGACGATCGTCCCGTGGCTCCGCACGACGGGCGCCGACGACTTCAACGTCGCGATCCTCCGGGCCCTCGGGCGCCTCGAGGACGGCAGCGCCGCGCTCGCGGTGTCGGGCTTTCTCGAGAGGTCCCCGAGCGCGGCGGCGCGGCTCGCCGCCATCGAGACGCTGGCGCGCATCGGCAACGCGTCGAGCGTCCGAGTGCTCACCGCGGTGAGGGACCGCGGGATCTCCGTCGAGGAGCGCGACGCCGCGAGCGACGCCCTCGCTTCGCTCCGCGGGCAGGGCGAGCGGGCGCCCGCGAAGCGCTGACGTCTTCGCACGAGACGCTTCCCGCGAGCGGCGCGCGGGAGTAGATTCTCCGAACCGGAGTTCTCCTCCTCCGCCCGGAGGCTCGGAGTCCCTTCCCGGCATGCGTGGACGTCCGTCGGGCGCCGCCGGCGCGCGGAACGCTCGAGTCTCGTCGCCGTTGCCCGGCGTCAGGAGGGTCCCCCGTCATGGCCGAACGCGATCTCCGGATCACCGAGATCCGGCTCACTCCCGTGGCCGTCCGCAGGACGACCGGGCTTCTCTGCGGCCACGTCGTCGTCGAGGTCCTGACCGACGAGCCCGCGATCATGGGAGTCGGCGAGATGTCCGACCTCGGGCATCTCCCGGCGTACTTCCCCGACGTCCCCGACCTCGCGCGCACGCTCAACGCCATGTTCGTGGGCCAGGATCCGCTCGCGATGGAGGCGCACGAGCACACCCTCCGCAAGGCGTTCCCGGAGCAGTCTTTCGTGTACGACATGGGGAGCGTCATCCGCTGCGGCGTCGACGTCGCCCTGCACGACCTTCGCGCCCGGGCGTTCTCTCTCACCGTGACGCAGATGCTGGGCGGGATCACGCGGGACCGGATCAAGGTCGCCTTCCCCGTGTTCCGTCACCGGGTCCGCGAGGAGGTGCCCGCGAGCATCGAGCGAGTCCGGCGCTTCTTCGAGCAGGGCTTCGACGTCGCGCGCGTCTACGTCGGCGTCGATCCCAAGGCGGACGAGCTCTTCTTCAAGACGCTCAGGGACGAGTTCCAGGACCGGCTCAGGGTGAAGTCGATCGACTTCTCGAACCTCCTCGACTGGAAGACCGCGCTCGCCGAGTCGGACTGGCTCGCCGAGTTCGGCGTCGGGATGGCCGAGAGCCCCGCGCCCGCCAACGACTACGAGGGGCTTCGCGAGTTCCGCCGGCACTCGAAGCTTCCCGTGAGCGAGCACTGCTGGAGCTTCCGCCAGGCGGCGAACATGATCCGGGAACGATCGGTCGACGTCCTCAACATCTGCACGACGTTCATCGGCGGGATCGGGCCGGCGCGGAAGCTCTTCGCGATGGCAGAAGTCGACGGCGTGGGAACGCTCGTCGGCACGACGCAGGAGCTGTCGATCGGCACGGCCGCGCAAGCGCACCTCGCGTGCGCCGTCCCGAACCTCACGCACATCTCCGACCCGACCGGCCCGTGCCTCTACGCGGAGGACGTCACGCGGTCGCCGGTCGTGTTCGAAGGCGGCTTCCTCCGCCTGCCTACGGGCGTCGGCCTCGGAGTCGAGCTCGACCGCGAGAAGCTCGCGCAGCTCCGCGCGCCGCTCGAGTGGGTGCACGATTCCCCGGAGCGCGTCGTCGACCGCACGGCGACCGAGCGCGTCCCGCGCGCGGCGCCGGCCCACGGACGCTGAAGCTCGTGTGACGAGGCGGGATTCCGGAAACGGATCGGCCTCGGCCGGGCATTCCTCTTTCGAGACTTGGACGAGGAGGAACGCCGCGCCCGTGCACGACAAAGAGGACTCTCTAGCCCGCGACGCCCGGCTCCTGCGCGCCCTCGCGCGGAGCCTCGTGCGACGCGACGACGATGCCGACGACGTCGCGCAGGAGGCGTTCCTCGCCTCGCTCGGCCGGGCTCCCCGGAAAAGGGGCTTTTCCTGCCGCGCCTGGCTCGCGGGCATCGCCCGGAACGTCGCGCGCCGAACGCGTCGCGCCACCGCGCGCCGGGATCGTCACGAGGCGGCCGCGGCGGCGGCACGTCGATCCTCCGAGGTGGCCTCCCCGATCGAGATCGCGGACCGGCTCGAGACGCTCCGCTCGGTCGTCGAGGCGGTCGAGGCCCTGTCCTCTCCCTATCGAGACGCGCTCTTCCTCCGGTACTTCGAGAGCCTCTCGGGCGCCGAGATCGCTCTTCGGCTCGGCGTCTCCGAGGCGACCGTCCGGACGCGCCTTAACCGCGGGCTCGTGCTCGTGCGCGAGCGCCTCGACCGAGCCCACGGCGGCGACCGGCGCGCGTGGTCGCTCGCCCTCCTTTCGATCGAGGTCCCCTCCTCACCCGCCGCAGCCGCCACGGGAGTTCTCATCGCAATGACGCTCCAGACGAAGCTCCTTTTCCTCGCGGCCGCCGGCGCGGCCGGCGCGGTGGTGATGATCGCCGCGTCGATCGTCGCCACAAAGGACCACGGCGGGCGCGGCGAGATCCCCGACACTTCGAGGCGCGGAGAATCGGCCCTCTCGGCCCCGCTTCCCGCGACTGACGGCCGCCAAGCGAGCGCCGCGAACCCCGGATCGGCGCGCGCGGAGCCGGAGGCGCCGGCCCTTCTCGTCCGCGGCGTCGCGCTGGGACCCGGCGGCGAGCGGCTGGCGCGCGTCGCCGTCCGCGCGTCGCTCCACCCCGGCTTTCGGGCCGACGCGGCCCCCGCGGGCGAGGCGAGGCTCGTCTCCGGCGCCGACGGCGCGTTCGAGTGGCGGGGCGAGCTTCCCGCCGGGCAGTCCGTCACGATCGTCCTCCGTGGGGACGAGTCGCGATACGTCTCGTTCGCGTCGACGCGGCTCGTCCTCCGGGGCGAGGATCCGGGCGGTCCTCTCGAGGTGCGCTTCTGGCCGCGCGACTGCCGCGTCACCGGACGTGTCGTCGATCCGGACGGCGAACCCGTCACGCGGGCCCGAGTTGGCGCGCTCGGCCTCGCCGAGGCCGCCCCGTGCGGCGCCGACGGGAGCTACGCGATCGCGATCGCTTCGCGCTTTCCCCAGCTCACGGCGAGCGCCGACGGCTTCGCCGACGCCACCGGCACGATCGGAGGGGCGACGTCCTCGGCCGAGGCCCGGCTCGACTTCGTTCTCCGTCCCGGGATCTCGCTCCGCGGGCGCGTCGTCGGACCCGACGGCGAACCCCTCGCGGGCGCTCGCGTCACCGCGCCTGTCGAGCCCGGGGCCCGGCGCGTCGAGACGGACGCGAGCGGCCGCTTCGAGATTGGCTCGCTCGAGCCCGGCCTTTCCGAGTACTCGCTCGCGGCGGCGCACGACGACTACGTCCGCGCCGCGATCCGCGTACCGGCGTCCGAGGTCGAGCGGCCGCAAGTCGTCGCGCTCGCCCGCGGAACGCGTCTCGAGGTCGTCGTCCGGGACTCGCTCGACCGTCCCGTGCCGGGCGCGGCCGTCGTCGTCGCGTCCGAGCGCCGCGTGCCCGAGGCACAGGGGCTCTCGGACGACGGCGGCGCGTTCTCGTCTCCCGCGCTAGCGGAAGGGAGCCACGTCGTCGTCGCGGAGCGCGCCGGCATCGGATCCGCCGTGCGCACGGTGGAGATCCCGGGCATCGCGACCGAGGCGATCGAGGTCTTTCTGCGCCTCGACGCCGGGCATTCTCTCGACGGGCTCGTCGTCGACCGTCACGGATCGCCCGTCGCGGGCGCCGAGCTTCGCTTCCGGCTGGCGCGACCGATTACGGGCTTCGGTCCGTACCTCAAGCTCTCGGCCGCGACGGGCGAGGACGGCCGATTCGAGGTCTCGGGCCTCCCCCGGGACGAGCCGATCGTGCTCGCGATCGGCGCGGACGGGTTCGAGCGCCTCGAGACGGTTAGGCCCCCGGGTGACGCCGTGGGAGAGGTGTTCGTCCTCTCGCGGGCGGGCGCGATCGCCGGCCGCGTGATCGACGGCGCGAGCGGACTCCCGGTCGAGCGCTTCCGCATCCGGCTCATGCCCCCGAAGCTCGAGCCGGACGACCGCGAAGGACATGGGCACGACGTCTCGTGGACGCGGGAGGGCCGCACCTTCACGTCCTCCGAGGGCCGTTTCGAAATCGGCGAGCCGCTCGTGGCCGGAGCGGTCTACGCCGTGGAGGCGAGCGCCCACGGGTACTCGCCGGGCGTCGTCGAGCGCGTCGTGGCGGTCGAGCGGCCCGAGCGGGATGCGATCCATCTCCGCCTCGTGCCGGAGTCCTCGGTCAAGGGCCGCGTGCTCGACGAAGACGGCGACGCCCCGGTTCTCGGCGCGGCCGTGTGGGTCTTCACCCGCGACCGCCCGCTCACGGAGGATGACCGTGCGGGGAATCGGCGCCCGGTCTCGGTCACGAACGAGCGCGGCGAGTTCGCCATCGCGGGGCTCGAGGCCGGGCCAGCCTCGCTCGCGATCGAGCACGACGCGTTCGGGCTCGCGGTCGACGGACCGTTCGACCTCCTGCCGGGAGCGTCCGCGCCGGAGCGGATAGTCCGGCTCCGCCGCGGGCCGCGCGTCGCGGGCGTCGCGCTCGACGAGAACGGGGCTCCGATCGCAGGCGCCTCGGTGTTCCTCTCGGCCGCGGACCTCGCGGGAGGGGCCGAGTTCCGGCGCGAGACGGCGGCGGACGCCGCTGGGCGATTCGACTTCGGCCGCGTGCCGCCGGGGGAGTATCGCCTGGGCTACGACATGCTCTTCGCCGCGCAGGAAGATCCGTCCCGCTATCCGCGCGGCATCGTCCAGTACTGGCGCCGGATCGACGCGACGACGCAGGGCGACATCGACGCCCGCCTCGAGCCCGACGACGGGACGGCAAGCCTTTCGGGCGTCGTGGACTGCGGGCGCGATCGGCCCGATTCGCTCCTCGTCCGCATCTCGCCGGCGTTTGGAAGCGGCTCGGACTGGGCCGCGCGGCCCGGCCGCACGCTCGTCGTGAGGAACGATCGCTTCGTGGCCCAGCGCCTTCACGACGGCGACGTCGTCGTGTCGGTCTACGAGCCGGGCGGACGCCGCCGGGGCGAATCGCGCGTCGTGCTCGCGAGCGGCCGCGCCGAAACCGTCGTCATCGTGCTCCGCGAAGAGTGAGCGCTCGCCCTCTCGATCGCGCGGCCGGAGACGAAGAAGAAAGCCCGCGCGGCGGGGAGCCGGCGGGCTCGTTTTCGATCTCGCCTCGGGCACGCGGCCCGGAGCATCGGGCGACGGCCTACGAGTTGTCTTTGTCGAGCGGCTTCATCTTCTCGACGAGGAGGGCGCGGCTCCCGGTCGAGGTCGTCTTGAAGAGCTTGCCCTCGATCTGCACGCGCTTCCCGAGGAAGCTCGCGACGTCGAGGTTGTGGCTGATCGGGTCGCGGACGATCGTGAAAGCGTCGCCGCGCGTCGTGAGGAGCGCGAGCGGCCCGCCTTCTTTCACGCAGGCTTCGGCGCACGCGCGGTGCTGCGGGCCGTGCCCGCCCTCGATGAGGTAGCACGAAAGCGAGACGATCTCGCCCGAGAGGCTCGTGTCCTCGGGCTTCACCTTCGGGCCCGCGGACGACTGGGTGTCCGGCCGATCCGACTTCTGCGTCGAGCCTTTGCCCTTACTCTGGGCCGTCGCCGACGTCGCGGCGAGGCCGCCGGCGACAGCCGCGGCCATCACCAGAGCGAATAGTACGGTTCTTCTTCTCATGATGGAATCGGTCTCCGGACGCGCGCCTTTCCCGCCGCGCGTCTCTCTGTCTCTCTGTTCGGATGCCGTTCTCCCCTTCGGAGAAATCGAGCAGATGGACATTCTAGTGACGAGGCCCGATCCGTCAACGGGAGAGGCCGGGTTTCGACTCGTCTAAACTCTTCTCCCCCGCGGACCTAGGGGCGCCCGCTCGGAGCCGAATCGCCGATGCGCGCCGGAGGAACGTTGCAATCGGCGCGTTCGGTTCGGGAGAATCCCCGCGATCCGCGGGGAGCGGCTGCGGGCCTCAATGCCGGTTCGCACGGCATCGACGACCCGTCTTCACCTGGTTCGCATTATTCACGAGGTCAGCGGCCGAGCGGCGCCGAACGGCCATGAACCGAGACGCGGCGGCGAAAACGAGAATCCGACGAAGAAGATCACTCCGCGTTTCGGGTCGAGGGATCGGCGCCGAGATCGAGGAGAGTCGACGAAGTTGTCCGACCGGTCGGCGAGGAGGCGCACCGCTGCGGCCGATCCTCGGGCGTCGAGACCGGCGCCGAGACCTGGCCGGAACCGGTCGGCTTCGTGAAGAATGCGGTCTAAAGACTTTCGATCCCAACTTCTCCTCATCTTGCGAAGGAGTGGGGACCCTTTGTAGGCCTCCGATGACACCTGTCGGGCGTCGCGTCGAGGCGCGACGTCCGAGCTCGGTTGCGGCTGGCCGGCGTTAGGAGCGACATGACGCAAAGCGCGGGAAGAAAGCGGGAATTCGCCGGCGGGATCGTCGCGCTCGAGAACGAGCGGCAGCGTCTGACGTTCGACGGACGGTCGGGAAGGCTGCTCGGCCTCGTGCAGAAGACGTCGTCCCACGACTACGTGACCCACAAGTCGCGGGCCGCGAACTTCCGCCTGCGCCTCGCGGACGGGATCGAGATCGACGGGCGGGACCAGGAGGTCTCGTCCGTCGAGGAAGGCCGTCCCTCGAGCGGCGGAGGCCGCGAGTTGCGGTTCCGCTTCGGCCCTCTCCGGGTTCCGGGCGCAGACCTCGAGATCGGCGTCCTCGTCACGGCTTCGCTCGGGCCCACGGCGTCGGAGGCAATCCTCCGCATCCACGTCGAGAACAAGACGCCGGCGTCGATTGTGGAGGAGGTCGAGTTCCCGATCCTGGCGGGCCTGACCCGTCTCGGGAGGGAGGCCGCGGCGCTCCTCACCCCGTGCGGGGGAGGCGAGCGGCTCCCCGATCCTCTCGGCGGCTCGTCGCCCGAGATGGCGGCGCGCTACCCCGTCGACGCGATGGCCTGGTGCGACTTCCACACGTCCTCCGAGGGTCTCTATCTCGCGGTCTACGATCCCGAGTTCCGGCTTACGGACCTCAAGAGCCGGAGGGAGACCGTGGGGTCCGACGCGACGCTCGCGCTTTTCCCGGTGAGCTTCCCGTGGGTGCGCCCCGGAAAGAGCTGGTCCTCGCCAGAATTCGCGATTTCGGCGCACGGCGGCGACTGGCACGCGGCGGCGGAGATCTACCGCGCGGCCGCCAACCGCTGGTTCAAGCGGGCGAAGGCGGACACGAAGCTCAAGGAGTGCGCCGGGATCGTCGACCCGTGCGTCCGCGACCAGTCGGGACGGACGCTCGTTCCCTACGACCGGCTTGCGCTCCTCGGGCGGGCGTCGAAGAACGACCTCGGGATCGACCTCTTCCACGTCTCGGGCTGGCAATTCGACGGCCTCGACACATATTCCCCGCAGAACTTTCCGATCGATGACTTGGGGGGCGCCGCGCGCCTGAAAAAAGAGTTCAGCTCGCTCAGGCAGTCGAACATCCTCGTCGGCGTGCGCGCGGACACCCACCTCGCGAACGCCGGCACGTCGCACTTTCACGGCCACTCGCGCAGCCAGTGCGTCCACGAGCGCGGCGGCGCCGTGCGCACGATCCGGTCGGGGCACTTCGAGTTCGGCGTCGTCTGCCCCGGGGCGCCTGGCCGCCGGTCGAGCGTGGTCGAAATGATCCGCCGGCTCGTGCGCGAGGGCGGCGTCGACGGCATCCACCTCGACGCGAGTCCGGTCGGCGCCTCGGCCTGCTTCAACGACGCGCACGGACACGCGACGCCGTACGCCGCGTGGGGCGAGGGGACGGTCGGGCTCTTCCGCGAGATCCACGACGAGGGACGGAAGCTCAACAGGCGGTTCTTCCTCTGGAGCGGCCGCCTCTCGGACGCCATCGGCCCCTTCACCGACTTCCAGCGCGCATCGCTCGATCCCGTGGTGCAGCGGTTCTCCGGGGCCGGGCCTCCGGGCGGCGGCGGCCTCGCGGCGATCGAGGCGTTCCGCTACGCCTTCCCCGAGATCCCGGTGACCGCGGCCCTCGACCTTAGGCGCGGGGAGGGACACGAGGAGTACGACGCGCTGAATCGCCTCTTCGCTCTCGGCCTCGTCGCGCACTTCCCGGGGAGGACCGTCGACTGGAGCGTCGATCGCCTGTCGCCGGCCTTCCGGGCGTACTTCCGCGGCCTCTCGGGGCTCAGGAAGCAGGCTCGCGCGAGCCTTCTCCTCGGGCGCTTCCGCGACGACGTCGGGGTCGAGGTGACCGGCGGGAACGCGACGGCCAAGGTCTACTCGGCGCCGACGGAAACGTCGGTCGTCGTCGTCAACCGCGAATCCGAGGATCGCGAGATCGGGCTCTCCATCCACCCGGCCCGGCTCGGGCTCGCTCCCCTCTCGACGTATCGGCTGCGGGAACTGGTTACCATGAAGGACCTGGGCGTTAGGCGCGGAGCCGATCTCGCGAACGGCGTGCCGCTCAAGGTGGGCGCCAGCCGGGCCGCCCTCGTCGTGCTGAAGAGGGCCTGACGGAAGCGTCCCCGGCCGGCGTCGTCGAGACCGGCTCGCTCGATCGCTCGCGCGTTCACCGACTCATGTCCGCTGCCGGCCGCCTTCGGAGGTGTCGCCATGGCTTCTTCTCCCGCTCGACACCGGCTCTCGGGCCGGCGCATCCTCATGGTGATCGCCCCGGAGAACTTCCGGGACGAGGAGATGGACGAGCCCCGGGAGATCCTGGAGCGCGAGGGCGCCGACGTGACCATCGCGTGTCCGAGGGCGGGCGAGGCCCGCGGCATGCTCGGGACGCGCATTCTCCCCCAGACGACTCTCGCCGAAGTGTCTTCGCGGGACTACGACGCGATCGTGGTCGTGGGAGGCTCAGGGGCTCCGCGCCATCTCTGGCGCGACGAGGGACTCCTCTCGATCGTCCGCGAGGCGCACGGAGACGGAAAGCTCGTCGGCGCGATTTGCCTCTCCGGGGCTGTCCTCGCGCGCGCCGGAGTGCTCGCCGACACCGAGGCGACCGTCTACAGGAGCCCCGAGGCGCTCGAGGAATTGAAGCGCGGCGGCGCGAGATACGTCGCTCGCGCGGTCGTCTCCTCCGGCAACGTCGTGACGGCGAGCGGACCCGAGGCCGCGGCCGCGTTCGGCAAGGCGCTCGCGGACCGGCTCGCCTCGCCGGAGCCGGGCGGCGATCGGCCGCCCCGGCCGGCGCCGAAGTCCCGCAAGAAGTGAGCGGACGCGGCCGCGCGAACGCGCGGGACGCCGCGCGTCACCCGCCGCGCGCGCGATGGCGCGCCAGGTCGTGGAACGCGACGAGCACGAGCGCGTGGTCGATCGCACCCGCGTCGACGAGAGCTCCGATGTCCCGCTCGGGGACGAGCCGCACGTCGATCTCCTCGTTCGCGTCCGGCCGGGGCGGCGCGACGCGCCGCGCGCCGCGCGCCAGGAACGTGTACAGCGTATTGTCGAGGATCGCCGGATTCGGGCGGCAGCGGCCGAGGGGCACGATCTCCGAGGCGGCGTATCCCGTCTCCTCGAGGAGCTCGCGCGCCGCCGCGCCCCTCGGGTCCTCGCCGGGGTCGACGATGCCGCCCGGCACCTCGAGCGAGATCCCTCGCGAGCCCGCCCGGTACTGCGCGACGAGGACGACGTCTCCCGCGTCGGTGACCGGAACGACGTTCACCCAGTCGGCAGCGCCGAGGACGAAGAAGTCGTGCTCGCGTCCGGTCCGGGGCGAGCGGCTGCGGTCGCGGCGGAGCGAAAAAACGCGGTAGTCGCCGATCGGCGACGTGTCGACGACGGTCCAGCTCTCCATCATGATTTTGCGCCTGCCGCCATTGCGGGTCGCTTCCCCAGAGGCCGCGGGTCTCGCGCGAGCGCCCGCCGGCCGGGAGAGGAGCCCGCGGCGACGACGAGAAAGAGCGCCCGAGGCGCCGACAGCGCCCGCGGCCCGAGAAGCCGCCAAGGCTATAATCCGGCCCGCGTCGCGGGTAGGCCGGTGCTCGGCCGAGATTCCCCGCGATCGGAGGCGGGGAGTGCCGCGCAGAGAGTCGATCCTCGAGATCTACCATCGCGAGACGAAGTACTCGGAAGAGGGTCTCGCCCGGAAGCCGCGGTCGATCGACGCCTCGAGCCAGCCGCCGCTCTTCAAGGAGTACCGGAGCGACAAGCAGATCAACCTGACTCCGTTCCTCCCGTTCCCGAAGAACCCGTTCACGGGCCAGCCGATGCGCCCGGCCGCAGGGCCCGGACCGCGGCCGTTCGGGCTCCCGGAGATCTCGCGCCTCCTCTACTTCACGAACGGCGTCACCGGCATCGTCCACTTCGCCTCCGAGATGAGCCGGATCCTCCGCGCCGCGCCGAGCGCCGGCGCCCTCTATCCGACCGAGATCTACGCCGCCGCTCGCGGCGTCAAAGACCTCCCCGACGGTCTCTACAGCTATCTCGTCCGCGATCACTGCCTCGTGCCGCTCTGGGACGGCGACTACTGGGCCGAGATCCTCGAGTACACGTTCGACCACGATGCGGTGAAGCAGAGCCGGCTCGTGCTCCTCCTCTCTGGGATCTACCGGCGGAGCGAGTGGCGCTACGAGGATCGCGCGTACCGCCGCATCCTCCTCGACACCGGGCACGTTCTCGGCAACCTCGTGCTGGCGGCGCGGCGGGAGGGATTCGCCCCGTACCCGATCGGCGGCTTCGTCGACGACGCGCTGGGCGGCCTCCTGTTCCTCGAGGCCGACGAGGAGGTGATCCTCGCGGCGGTCGCCCTACCGGACCGCGACTCGCACCGGCCTGAGGCGATCAAAGGGACTCAGGCGTGGCCGTCCCCTCCGCGCATCCCGGAGTCGATCCCCGAGTCGCCGAGCCTCATGCGCCGCCTTCACGCGGCGGGCGCGATCTCGTCCCCCCTCGAACATCGCCGCAGCGAGCGGAAGCCTTTCGCGGCCGCCCGGACACTCACCGGCGCGGGGATCGCGCTTCCCGCGGCACCGATCGATCTCGTGTCGCTCGTCCAGGATCTCGTGCTGAAGAGGCGATCGACGCGCGCCTTTTCGGGGGCTCCGATCAACGCCGAGGACCTCGGGACGATCCTCCACGCCGCCTACCGCGAGACGCTCTCCGCGAGCCTCGACCGCCGCCTCTACTTCGAGCCCGACCTCCTCTCGACCTACGTCGTGGCCACGTCGGTCGAGGGCCTCCCGGCCGGCGTCTACCGCTACTACCCGGAGACGCAGGAGGCCGTCGAGGTGAGGAGAGGCGAGTTCCGCCAGCAAGTCTGGCACTTCGCCCTCACGCAGGAGCTGGGCCGCGACGCCGCGGCCACCGTGATCCACGTGGCCGACATGGACGACGCCCTCGCCGCGCACGGGGACCGCGCCTACCGATACGTCCACCTCGACGCGGGCCACGTCGGCCAGACGATGAACCTCGTCGCCGTCGCCCGCGGCCGCGGGGTGAGCGGCATCGGGGGATTCTTCGACGACGAGGTGAACGGGCTCCTCGATCTCCCGTTCCGGAAGATGATCGTGTATCTCACGGCGATCGGCGTCTCCGCCTGAATCCGGCCCGTTCCAAGGATGGGCCCGAAGCGAGCTTTCCAGCGAACCGGGCCATCCGATTCGATCTCGGCCCCCGACTTCACCTCGCCTCGAGAAGTCGTCGGGGACCCTCCTCGGCCTCGGATGACACCGGTCGGGAGTCGCCAAAAGGCGCGACGTCCGAGCTCGGTCTCGCCCGGCAAGCGATAGAATGTGCCGGGATTGGACGAGGGACCTCTCCGCGGCTCCCGCCCGTACAAAGGCTCCGCTCGTTCTTGCATTTTCTTGTCCCTCCCGACCCGTTCCGACTCAGACAGGAGACGATCCGGATGACGCGCACGCTTAACGCCCCGCTCGCCGCCCTTCTCGCGACGGCGCTTCTGTCGCTCGCCTCGGCGGCGTCGCCCGACGACGACCTGAGGCCCCACGCCGGAATGCTCCGGTATCCCGACGTGAGCCGGACGCACGTCGTGTTCTCGTACGCGAACGACCTCTGGCTCGTGCCGCGGACCGGCGGCACGGCGGTCCCTCTCGCGAGCCCGCCGGGCCAGGAGACGTTCCCGCGATTCAGCCCCGACGGCCAGACGATCGCGTTCGTCGGAAACTACGACGGGAACAAGGACCTCTACACGATCTCCGTCACGGGCGGGCTCCCGACGCGCGTCACCCACCATCCGACCACGGAGGTCCTCTGCGACTTCACGCGCGACGGGCGCCTCCTCTACTTCGCGAGCGGGTTCGCCGGGCTCGGCCGGCAGACGCAGCTCTTCACGGTCGCCGCGGACGGGGGCCTGCCCGTGAAGCTCCCGCCGCCCTACGGCGCGAACGGTGCGCAGAGCGAGGACGGACGGTTCCTCGCCTACACGCCTCACACGCGCGACAACCGGACGTGGAAGCGCTATCGCGGCGGGATGGCGACCGACATCTGGCTCTTCGACACGCGAGACAGCTCGGCGCGGAAGATCACCGACTGGGAGGGAACCGACACGCTGCCGATGTGGCACGGCTCGTACATCTACTACCTCTCCGACGCGGGTCCCGTGCCGCGGCTCAACGTCTGGCGCTACGACACTCGGAGCGGATCGAACGAGCCCGTGACGCGGTTCACCCAGTTCGACTGCAAGTGGCCGGCGATGGGCCCCGGCCCGTCCGGGCAGGGCGAGATCGTCTTCCAGAACGGCTCCGCGCTCTACCTCTTGGACCTCGGAACCGGCTCGGCGGCGCCGATCGACGTGACCGTCCCGGGCGACCGGCCGCAGATCCGCCCGAAGAGCGTCGATGTCTCGAAGAACATCGGCGGATGGAGCTTGAGCTCGACGGGGAAGCGCGCGGCCGTCGAGGCGCGGGGCGACATCTGGACCCTTCCGGCCGAGAACGGCTCGCCGCGGAACCTGACTCGAACGAGCGGCGTCTACGAGCGCGACCCGAGCTGGAGCCCCGACGGGCGCTGGATCGCCTACTTCTCCGACGCCACGGGCGAGTACGAGCTCAACGTGACCCAGTCGGACGGGAAGGGCGAGACGAAGCGCCTGACGACGGACGGGAGCGCGTTCCGCTACTCGCCCCGCTGGTCGCCAGACTCGAAGAGGATCGCCTTCACCGACAAGTCCGCGTCGCTCTTCGTCCACGCGATCGAGTCGGGCGAGACGAAGCTCGTCGACAAGGACCCGTGGGGCGGAGGGCTCGGGCGTGGCGGAAGCTCTCCGAGCTGGTCGCACGACAACCGGTTCTTGGCCTACGCCAAGAACGCCGAGCACCGGCCCGTTTCGGCGATCTGGATCTACGAGATCGAAACCGGCGAGAGGCGCCAGGCGACGAGCGGGATGTTCTCCGACCAGAATCCGACCTTCGACCGGAAGGGCGACTGGCTCTTCTACACGAGCAACCGCAACTTCAACCCGTTCTACGCCGACGTCGACACGACGTTCATCTACGCGAACTCCGAGGTGCTCCTCGCCGCGCCCCTGCGCGCCGAGGTGAAGTCGCCCTGGGCCCCGAAGAGCGACGAGGAGACGTGGAAAGACGACGACAAGAAAAAGGACGGAGAGGGGGACGAGAAGAAGAAAGACGACGGAGACGCGACGGGCGACGCATCGAAGGACGGCGACGAGCCGGCCGATGAGAACGACGAGGGGAAGAAGCCGGCGGAGTCGAAGCCCGACGACGGCGTCTCCGGAACGTGGGAAGGGACGCTCACCGGCCCGGCGCCGCTGCCGCCGGGAGGCGTTCCTCTCACGATCACGCTCGTCCTCGGCGACGGGAACTCCCTCTCGGGCTCGGCGACCTCCCCCATGGGCACCGGCACGATCACGTCGGGGACGTACGACCCGGCGACGAAGGCGATCAGCGCCACGATCAGCGCTCCGACCGGCGAGACGCTCACGGTGGCGGCCACCGTCTCGGGCACGACCATGACGGGGACCGTCACGATGGCGGCCGCCGGCCTTTCCATGGAATTCACGGTGACGAGGACGAGCGCTTCGTCCTCCGAAACGGAGGCGGCTGCGAAGGGAGGGGCCTCCGAGAAGCCGCGCGAGAAGGTCGAGATCGAGTTCGAGGGCTTCGAGCTGCGTGCCATCGCGCTGCCGGTCGCCGCGGGCTCGTTCGGAAACCTCGCGGTGAACGACCAGAACGACCTCCTCTACGCGCGGCGGTCGTTCCGGGGCTCGAGCGATTCGCCGTCGATCAAGAGCTTCAGCCTGAAGAACAACGACAAGAAGGAAGAGAAGAACGTCGCAAGCGGCTCCGGTTCGTTCGACATCTCGGCCGACGGCAAGAAGATCCTCGTCGTCACCGGAAGCTCGGCCTCGATCCAGAACGCCTCGGCCGGCGCGAGCGGGAAGCCCGTCTCCACCTCAGGATTGACGGCGATCGTCGACCCCCGGGAGGAGTGGAAGCAGATCTTCACGGAAGCGTGGCGCCTCCAGCGCGACTACTTCTACGACCCGAACATGCACGGAGTCGACTGGAAGGGGATGCGTGAGCGCTACACCCGGATGATCGAGGACTGCAACTCGCGCGAGGACGTGAGCTACGTGATCGGCGAGTTGATCTCCGAGCTGAACGTCGGCCACGCCTACGTCATGGGCGGCGGCGACACCGAGGGCGAGCCCCAGACGAGCGTGGGGCTCCTCGGCGCGGACTACTCGCTCGAGAACGGCGCCTACCGCATCTCGAGGATCTACGGGGGCGCCCCGTGGGACTCCGACGCGCGCGGTCCGCTCTCGCAGCCGGGCGTCGTCGTCAGGCAAGGAGACTATCTCCTCGAGGTGAACGGGACTCCGCTCGACACGCGGCGCGACCCGTGGGCCGCGTTCCAGGGACTCTCGGGCAAGGTGACATCCATCACCGTGAGCGAGAAGCCGGAGAAGGACGACACCGCGCGGGAGATCCTCGTCGAGCCGATCGGGAACGAGTCGACGCTCCGGTACCGCGACTGGATCGAGCAGAACCGGCAGTACGTCGAGAAGAAGACGGGCGGCCGAGTGGGCTACATCTACGTTCCCGACACCGGCGTCAACGGCCAGAACGACCTCATCCGCCAGTTCGTCGGCCAGGCCGGCAAGGACGCGCTGATCGTCGACGAGCGCTGGAACGGCGGCGGCCAAATCCCGACCCGGTTCATCGAGATGTTGAAGCGGCCGGCGACGAACTACTGGGCTCGGCGCGACGGCAAGCCCTGGCTCTGGCCGCCGGACAGCCACCAGGGACCGAAGTGCATGCTCATCAACGGGCTCGCCGGTTCGGGCGGCGACGCGTTCCCCGCGTACTTCCGGCAGGCGGGTCTCGGAAAGCTCGTCGGCACGCGCACATGGGGCGGGCTCGTCGGCATCTCCGGGAATCCGCGGCTGATCGACGGCGGCTACACGTCGGTCCCGACCTTCGCCTACTACGAGCTCGACGGCACCTGGGGCATCGAGGGGCACGGCGTCGACCCGGACATCGAGGTCGTCGACCATCCGGCGCTCATGGTCTCGGGGGGCGACCCGCAGCTCGACGCGGGCATCGACCTCATGATGCGCGAGATCCAGGAGAACCCGTTCCGTCCGGTGCCGGTGCCGCCGTATCCCGATCGGAGCGGCATGGGGATCCGTCCCGAGGACAAGTGACCCGTCCCCGGGCCGCCACTGCCGCCGCCGCGGCGGCGGTGGCGGAACCCCCGGGAGTCCCGGCGCTCGCCGCGCGCGCTCGAGCGCTTCGGGGGACGGCGCAGCCGCGAGACCGCGCTCGCCGCGCGCAGGAAGAAGCGCCGGTCGGCGAGGATCGGCACTGCCGGCGGCGCTGCTATCATGCCGGAGGCCCGCCCCCGCCGATGAAAGGTGGGGCACGCCCTCTCGGCGCGCCGGGAAGGATCGACGGTCTCCCGCCGTCTCATCTCGCGACACGCATGCTCCACCGCCTGGTCCATGCCGCGATCGCGGCGATCTGGGTCGCCACGATGGCGGCCGTGGCCGTGAACGAGCGCCGGGGCTTCCCCGCCGCCGCGGGCCCGTTCCTCCTCGCCCCGCCCCGCATCGAGGTGCGCCCGCCGGAGCGGTTTCGCATCCTCATCGGCGGAAGGCCGATCGGCACCGTGCGGAACGCGTTCGAGCCGGCGAGCGACGGCGGCGTCCGCGTCGTGAGCGTGACCGAGGGCGAGATCCCGTTCCTCGGCGCGACGAAGAGCATCGACCTCGTCGTCGAGGCGCTTCTCGACCGCGCGTCCCGGCTCGAGACGCTCGACGTCCGCTTCGGCTCGGGCTCCCCTCTTCTCCGGGCCGCCGGGCGCGTCCGCGGAGGAACCCTCCTCCTCGAGATCACGGGCGATCTCGGCGCCCGCTCGATGGCCCTCCCCGTCCCGGACGGGCTCTGGATCCAGCCGGGCGCCGGCGTCCTCGGCCGCGTGCCGCCGGGCGCGAGGCCGGGAGACTCGTGGACCTTTCCCGTCCTGAATCCGCTCACGCTCTCGATCGACGAGGGCCGCGCGCGCGTCGTCGCCGAGCGGCCGGGCGACGGAGGAAAGTCGATCCGCGAGATCGAGACGACGATCGGTCCGCTCGCGACGCGGTCGTTCGTCGACGAGGACGGGACGCTTGTCCGCGAGGAGTCGCCGCTCGGCATCGTGCTCGAGAGGATCGGCGCGGAGGGAGAGAGAGCGCGTTGATCGAGCTCCGCGACGTCTCGAAGCGCTACGGGCGCTTCCTCGCCGTCGACCGGCTCACCCTCCGGGTCGAGCCGGGGGAGCTCTTCGCGTTCCTCGGACCGAACGGCGCGGGGAAGACGACGACGCTCAAGATGATCGTCGGCCTCCTCCGCCCCGACTCCGGCTCGGTCGCGATCGACGGCGAGACCCTCCGCGACGATTCGGCGGGGCTTCGGGCGAAGATCGGCTACGTGCCCGATCGGGCGTTCCTCTACGACAAGCTCACGGGCCGCGAATTCCTCCGCTTCGTCGGCGACGTGTTCCGCCTCGATCCGGCCGCGCGGGAAGGCGGCATCGCCCGGCTCTCGCAGACGTTCCAGATGGCCGAGTTCCTCGACGCGCTCTGCGAGTCGTACTCGCTGGGGATGCGGCAGCGGCTCTCCTTCGCGGCGGCGCTCCTCCACCGGCCGCGCGCGCTCGTCGTCGACGAGCCGATGGTCGGCCTCGACCCGGTCTCCGCGCGGATCCTGAAGCGCGCGCTCCGCGACGAGGTCAAGGCCGGGGTGAGCGTCTTCCTCTCGACACACAGCCTCGACGTCGCCGAGGAGGTCGCCGACCGGATCGGCATCCTCTCGCGCGGGCGGCTCCTCGCGACCGGGACGCTCGAGGATCTCCGCGCCCTCTACGGCGTGGGCTCCGACCTCGAGACGCTCTTCCTCCGGGCCATCGGGCTCGAGACCGGGCCGTGAGGGGCGACCTCGCGGCGCTCCTCCGCCTCGAGATCCAGGGGCTCAAGCACCGGATCGGAGGCCTCCGCCACGAGTCCCGGCTCAAGCTCTTCGTCCTCTTCTTCTTCGGGGCCGGGATCGCCGTCTTCCTCTTCGCGCTCTCGCGCGCGGGCTTCGCCGCGCTCCACCGAAACGCGCTCTTCTCAGAGCCGATCCTCGCCTATCTCCTCTCGATCTTCTTCTTCGCGACGACGGTCATGCTGACCGCGTCGAGCGGGATCATCGCGTACGGAAGCCTCTTCCGGTCGGAGGAGTCGAGCCTCCTCATGTCGCTCCCGGTGAAGCGCCGGAGCGTCTACACGATCGTCCTCCTCCGCACGGTCCTCCTCTCGTCGTGGGCGTTCGTCTACTTCGCCGCGCCGCTCCTCGTCGCGTTCGGGACCGCGCGCGGCGCGCCGCCCGCCTACTTCGCGGTCACGCTCGTGGCGATGATCCCGTTCGCCCTCGTTCCCGCGGGCGTCGGAACGCTGCTCGCGCTCCTCACGGCCGCGTGCCTCCCGAGGGGACGGCGCGCGGCGATCGTGATCCTCGCCTCGTCGGTCATGCTCCTCTTCGGCTGGATCGCGTTCGGCGTGCTCTCGGCGGAAGAGAGCGGAAGACCCTTCAGCGGGGCGTGGACGAGCGCCCTCTTCGACAAGATCGAGTTCTGCCGGAACGCGTTCCTTCCGAGCGAGTGGCTCGCGCGCGTCGTCCTCGGCTCCTCGCGCGGCGACCGGGTCTGGCTCCCGTTCCTCGCCATCTCGACGACCGCGCTCTTCTCGATCGCCTTTGGACGCGAGGCGGCGTCGGTCCTCCAGTCGGGCGCCTGGCTCCGCTCGCGCGGAGGGGAGGCGGCGAGGAGCCGCGTGGTCCGCCGCGGGGCGATCCTCGCGCCGATCGTTTCGGCGGTCTTCCCGCAGCCCGTCCGTGCCCTCGTGTCGAAGGACGTCCGCCTCTTCGTGCGCGACCCGCGGCAGTACGCGCAGTTCCTCGTCTTCTTCTCTCTCCTCGCGCTCTACTTCGCGAACCTCCGGAGCTTCTCCTACGATCTCAAGGGGGACACGTTCGTGGCGCTCGCGGCGTTCCTGAATCTCGGCGCCGTGGGCCTCACGCTCGCGAGCCTCACGAGCCGGTTCTTCTTTCCTCTTCTCTCGATCGAGACCAGGCGCTTCTGGGTCCTCGCGACCGGGCCCGTCGATCGGCGGGACATCGTGCGCGGCAAGTGCGCGTTCGGGTTCGGCGTCGCGCTCGTCCTTTCGGAGTCGCTCATCGCGATCTCGGACACGATGCTCGGGACGCCGCCCGAGCTTCTCCTCTTCCACGGCGCGGCTCTCGCGTTCCTCTGCGTCGGGCTCTCCGGCCTCGCGAGCGGGCTCGGCGCTCTCTACCCCGTTCCGCGCGAGGAGGAGCCGGCGAAGATCGTGTCCGGCTTCGGCGGCACGCTCAATCTCCTTCTCTCGCTCGGGCTCGTCCTCGCGACGCTCCTCCTCATATGGGTGCCGACGATCGCGATCGTGAGCGGGAGAAGGCCCCCGCCGCTCCTGTCCCCGGCCGCCTCGCTCGCGGCGATCGGCCTCCTCTCGATCGCGGCGGCTGCGGTGCCGGTCGCGCTCGGGACTCGGAGGATCCGCCGGCTCGAGGTCTAGCCCGCGCGATCGAGGAAGCTGATCGGTTCAGATCGGCTCTCGGCGCCGATCTTTCGCCCAGGATCACGCTGTGCCCGTCGTGGGATTCACCGCGATGATTCTCTCTCTCTCTCTCTGTTCGTGGCCGTCACTCGCGGCTCGAGCGCTGACATCGTCAATGTCATGGGCTAGCGCCAAGATTCGCTCTCTCGCGGGAAGGCGAGCCGGATCATGGGTCGCTTCGCGTCGTCGCCTACGCCCCGAAATCGGGCCGCGACAGCGTCCTCGTGGACGCCGTGCGGACACGCCTCCGCCTCCTCCGGGACGAGAGACTCGTCACCACGTAGCCGGCGAGAATCGCCCGTGCGGAAAACGGCGCCGTCGTCGAAGCGCTCGAGTGGGAATCCGACGAGATAGTCGCGAGCGCCCACCCGAACGCTGCGGTGAAGAGAGCCCTCTGGAGAGAGCTCGAGGCCGCCTGCGATGACTCGCCTCTCGCCCCGCCGCCTGAATCTGCGCGACCGTTCGCCGAGTTCGAGTCGACCGAGTCCTGACGCGCGCTTTCAGTGGACCGGCGTCCGGCCTGCGGCGGTCGGCTTCAGGAACTCGCTCGTGTGCGCGGCGTCGGGAATCGTCACGATTCCGTCCTCGAGCCACGTGAAGCGGCCCTCGAGAACGCGCTTCGCGAGCGCGTACGACGCGGCGTCGTCGTTCTTCCGGACGGCGCGGAACGCGGCCGCCACGCGGCGGCGCGCGGCGCGGCAGAAGTGGTCCGCGAGGAAGACGGCCGAGCCCTCCTCGCCGCCCGTTCCGCGAGCCGCCGTGTCCGCGGCGAGCGCCGCGGTCGCGGCCATGGCGACGAGGTCCACGCCGATGTCGACGATGCGGCCAAGGAGCGCTTGCTTCTTCTCGAGCTTCGGGCCGAAGCGGACCATCGAGTGGAAGATCGCGCGGGAGAGCTTGCGGCTCGCGCGACCCACGAACTTCATGTGCGGAACGAGCTCGGCCGGCGTGCCGGAGGGGATCGCGAGCCCCCTCGGCATCCACTGGCCCGCATACCACGGAACGTAGTGAGCGGTCGCCTTCCCGGCGATCGCCATCTTGGCGAAGAGTGGCGTCTTCTTGTCGAACATCGCGCCCGCGCGCCTGAGGTGCGGGTCGAGCGCCTCTCGCGCGAGGAAGAGGTGCATGATCTCGCTCGTCCCCTCGATGATCGTGTTGATCATGCCGTCGCGGACGATGCGCTCGACCGGGAACGGCGACTCGCCGCGCGCCGCGAGCGACTCGGCGTTCTCGTAGCCGCGGCCGCCGCGGATCTGGTGCGCGAGGCGCGAGATCTCCCCGCCCACCTCCGAGTTGAAGAGCTTCGCGATCGCCGCTTCCATGCGGATGTCGGCGCCGCCGCGGTCGGCGAGGCCGCTCGCGTAGGAGGAGACCGCCTCCATCGCGAACGAGTGCGAGGCGATCCAGGCGATCTTCTGCGCGATCGCCTCGTGTCGGCCGATCGGCGCGCCCCACTGCTCGCGCTCGCAAGCCCACCGCCGCGCGATTGAGAGGCACTGCTTCGCGATCCCCGCGCACGCGGCGGGGAGCGTGAGCCTTCCCGTGTTGAGCGTGATGAGCGCGAGCTTCAGCCCCTGTCCCGTCCCCCAGAGGACGTTCTCCGCGGGGACCTTCACGTTTTCGAAACGAAGAAGGCCGTTCGAGATTCCGCGGAGCCCCATGAACCGGCACCGATGCGCGACCGAGAAGCCGGGAGTGTCGGTCTCGACGATGAACGCCGTGACCTGCTTCCGCTCCTTCCCGTTCACGACCACCGAGGGCGTGCGCGCCATCACGATGAGGATGTCGGCGTCGGGCCCGTTCGTGCACCAGAGCTTCTCGCCGTTCAAGATCCAGTGCTTCCCGTCGGGAGTCGGCTCGGCCGTCGTCGCCATGCGCGCGGGGTCGGAGCCCACGCCGGGCTCCGTGAGCGCGAAAGCGGAGATCTCGCCTTTCGCTAGGCGCGGCAGGTATTTCTTCTTCTGCTCGTCGGTGCCGAAGAGCTTCAAGGGCTGCGGGACGCCGATGCTCTGGTGAGCGGAGAGCCACACGGCCGTCGAGCCGCAATGGCTCGCGACGAGGGAGACGATCCGGTTGTAGTTCGTCTGCGAGAAGCCCAGGCCGCCGTACTCCTTCGGGATCTTCATCCCGAAGCAGCCGAGCTTCGCGAGCCCCTCGATGACCGCGGGCGGCATCTCGCCACGGCGGTCGATCTCGTCGGGGTCCACGCTCTCCCTGAGGAACGCCTCCACCTTCTCGGCGAACGCGGCGCCGACGGCGCGGTCCTCCTCGGACTGCGCGGGGAACGGGAAGACGAGGTCCGGGCGGAACCGCCCGAGGAACGCCTCGGCCGCCACGCTGGGGAGAATGAGGGTCCCCTCGCGCGCCGCTTCGGCGACCTCGAGCGACTCGATCCGGGCCTTGTCGGACTCCTGCGCGTGTCCTTCGGTGGTCGGCATCGCTAGCGCTCCTTCGGGCCGGCGCGGCCTTTTCCCTTCCGCCACGCCAGTTTAGAGCCTATTTCGGTCCGGAAGGCCTTCCGACTAGAATCCCGCGTTTTCCCGGTCGATCCGCGCTCTCGACGTCTTTCGACAACGACATGAAGATCATCGTCGCCCCGACCCCCCGCGAGGTGGCCTCTCTCGCAGGGATCATCGTACTGAACCGCCTGCTCGAAACCCCGGCGCTCACGCTGGGCCTCGCGGCAGGTGAGACTCCTCACGGCCTTTACCGCGAGATCGGCCGCGCGCACCGGGCGCTCCGGGTCGACCTCCGGGCCGTGACGATCTTCCACCTCGACGAGTACGTGGGCGTGGGAAAGGATCACCCCCTCTCCTTCGTGAGGCAGTTGAGGGAGCGGCTTCTCGGACGGGTGAACGTGAAGGAGTCGCGCGTCCATTTCCTCCGCGGCGACGCGAAGGACCCCGCAGCCGAGGCGGAGCGCTACGAGGCCGCGATCGCTGCCGCGGGCGGCATCGATCTCCAGGTCCTGGGCCTCGGACGGAACGGCCACGTCGCCTTCAACGAGCCGGGTTCGCCGTTCTCTTCCCGGGCGCGGGTCGTGACGCTCTCCGCGGACACCCGGCGGGCGAACGGCGGCGCGGAGGTCCCGCGGCGCGCGATCACGCTCGGCCTCGGGACGATCCTCGAGGCGCGGAGCCTCCTCCTCCTCGCGACCGGCGCGGAGAAGAGCGACGCGGTCGCGGCCGCGGTCGACGGGGACCTCGACGAGCGGTGCCCCGCCTCGATCCTCCGCACGCACGGCGACGTGACGCTCCTTCTCGACCGGGACGCGGCCCTTCGCCTCGGACGGCGATCGCTCCAGGTGGTGGAGGCGCCTCTCACGCTCTACACGAGCGCGACGCTGCCCGAGGGGCGGCGGGTCACGGTCGTCTCGCCGCATCCCGACGACACGTCGATCTCCTGCGGCGGCCTCCTCGCGGAGTGGCGCGCCACCGCCCGAGTCACGAGCGTCGTGATGGCCAGCGGGCACCACGCCGACATCCCCGGCACGACGAGACGGGAGCGCATCGCGATCCGGAAGAAGGAGGCGCGCCGCGAGGCCGCGATCCTCGGCGCAGGGGTCGTTTTCCCGCGCCTCCGGTTCTACGACTCGGGGAACGCCGTGACGGGCGCCGACGCGAGCGACGTGGCGCGGCTCCTCGCTCGGCTCGACCCGGACGTGGTCCTCCTCCCGTCGCCCACCGACCGCCACCCGGCCCACCGCACGTGCGAACGCCTCGTGCTCGAGGGCATGCGCCGGCTCCTCCTCTCCGGGATGCGCCGGCGACCGGTCGAGTTCTGGCATTTCGAGGGTCCCTGGCGCGTCTTCGAGCGCGACGAGTTCAACACGGTCGTGGCGCTCGGCGCCGACGCCGCGGCGCGCAAGCGCCGAGCCATCCGCGCGCACGCCTCGCAGGTGAGCCGCAAGCGCTACGACCTCGCGGCCGAGGGGCTCGCCGTTTTCCGCGCTGTGACAGTGCCAGAGTCGAAACTCTCGCGGTTCGGGAAATCCCTCGCATTCCCGGGCAAGACCTGCGAGCTTTATCATCGCGTCGTGCTCTCCGCCCCTTGACGCGAGGGAGAGGGAGAGAAGAGGAGGCCCTCCGCATGCCCGACCGCATCGAAGACCTCGAGCCCAAAGCCGTTTGGTCGCAGTTCGCCCGGATACTCGAGATCCCTCGGCCGTCGAAGAGCGAGGAAAAGATGGCCGAGCACGTGCTCGCGCTCGCGAAGAAGCGGGGCGCCGCCGCCGAGCGCGACTCGGCGGGAAACGTCGTCGTCCGCGTCCCGGGCACGCAGGGCCGCGAGAAGCGGCCGATCACGGTCCTCCAGTCGCACCTCGACATGGTCTGCGAGAAGAACGCGAGCGTCGAGCACGACTTCACGAAGGACCCGATCCGTCCGCGAATCGACGGCGAGTGGGTGGCCGCGACCGGGACGACGCTCGGCTCGGACAACGGGATCGGGGTCGCCGCGGCGCTCGCCCTCCTCGACGAGGAGAAGGGGAAAGAGACGCCGCACGGGCCGCTCGAGCTCCTCTTCACGATCGACGAGGAGACCGGGCTCACGGGCGCGAAAAGCCTCTCGGGGAAGCTCCTCAAGGGAAAGCGGCTCTTGAACCTCGACAGCGAGGAGGAGGGCCTCCTCTACATCGGCTGCGCGGGCGGCTGCGACACGAAGCTCACCTTCAAGCCCGCGCCGGTGCCGGCGCCGCCGGCCGGCGACGCCGTCCGGCTCACCGTGAGCGGCCTCCGCGGCGGGCACAGCGGCGTGCAGATCCACGAGAACCGCGCCAACGCGATCAAGATCCTCGCCCGCTGGCTCCTCGGAGCGCTTCGAGCGGGCACGTCGTTCGAGGTCGTGCGAGTCGCGGGCGGCGGAAAGCACAACGCGATCCCGCGCGAGGCGGCCGCGGACGCGATCCTCGACTCGGCGTCGGCCGGGGCGATCAAGGCCCACACCGAGAAGCTCGCGAAGGACCTGAAGGACGAATTCGAGGGGATCGACGACGGGCTCAAGCTCGAGGTCGCGCCGCTCCAGGAAAGGCCGAAGCGCGTGCTCCGGTCGGCCGACCGGGACCGGCTCCTCCGCCTCGTCGAATCGCTTCCGCACGGCGTCCTCGCGATGAGCCCCGCGGTCCCCGGGCTCGTCGAGACATCGAGCAACGTCGCGGTGGTCGAGCCGGAGGACGACCACGTCGTGGTGTGGACGTCGAGCCGCTCGAGCGTCGCGCCCGCTCTCCGCGCCGTGCTCGCGCAGATCCGCTCGATCGGGGAATTGGCCGGATTCGCGGTCGAGACCGCCGACGGCTACCCCGGCTGGAAGCCGAACCCGAAGTCGCCGCTCCTCGCGACGGCGCAAGAGGTCCACAAGGAACTGACCGGGAAGGCGGCGCAGGTCGCGGCGATCCACGCCGGGCTCGAGTGCGGCCTCATCGGCGAGATCTACCCGGGGATGGACATGGTCTCGTTCGGGCCGACGATCGAGGGCCCCCACTCGCCGGACGAGCGCGTGAAGATCGCGACCGTGGCGCGCTTCTGGGACTTCCTGCGCGCCCTCCTCGCGAAGCTGTAGGAAACGGTACCAGGTACCGTTTCGGCCGGCGACGCTCGCGGGAACCGGTCGGCCTACGACCGAAACGGTACCTGGTACCGTTTCCGACCGTTTCCGACGCTCACTTCGCGATCTGCCGCAGCTCGCGCACGAAGAGGTCGATCTCGTCGTCGCGCGTGTAGAAGTGCGGCGCGACCCGGAGGCCCGCGTCGGGCCGGTAGTCGATCAGGAACTCGCGCCGAACGAGCTCGTCGCAGACGCGCTTCCCGTCGGGGACGTCGATCGCGACAGTCCCGCCTCGCCGCTCGGACTCGACCGGGCTCTTGAGCCGGAATCCGGCCTCGCCGGCGAGTTCGATGAGCTTCCCCGTCTGCCGCAGCGACTTCTCGCGGATCGCCTTCGCTCCGATCTCTGCGACGATCTTCCAGCCCGCCTCCGCGGCGTAGAGCGCCGGCACCGACGGCGTCCCGTTCAGGAACCGGTAGGCGTCCTTCCGGTAGCGCACCCTCCCCACGTGGAAGTCGAACGGCTTCTCGTCCGCCATCCAGCCCGTGATCTTGGGCTCGAGCCGCGGAGCGACGCGCGGGCTGACGTAGAGGTACGCAGCGCCCGGCCCGCCGCACACCCACTTGACCGACCCGCCGACCGCGAAGTCGACCCCGAGATCCGTGACGCTGAACGGCACCGTGCCCGTCGCCTGGTAGCAGTCGGCGAGGACGAGCGCCCCGACCGAGTGCGCCCTTTTCACGATCGCGGCCGCGTCCTGGATCGTCGCCGTCCGGAAGAGGACGAGCGAGAAGGGCACGATGAGCGTCCGCTCGTCGATCGCCGCGAGGAGCTTCTCCATCGGGCACGAGACGCCGCCGTCCTCGGACGCGACCCGGACGATCTTCGCGCCGCGCCGGGTCTCCGCCTCCCAGAGGTACTGGATGGACGGGAACTCGAGATCCTCGATGACGACGCGGTTCCGCTCGGGAGCGTACTCGAGGCACGACGCGACGATCGCGGTCGCGAGCGTCGTGTTCTGGTGCATCGTCACCGTGCCGGCTTCGGCGCCGAGGACGCGCCCGACGAGCCCCCCCATCGTGACCGGCATCTCCCACCAGCCCTGCTCCCACGCCCGGACGCCGCGGGTCCTCCACATGTTCGTGTAGTCGTGGAGCCGCGCCTCCGCCCCGACGGGCATCGCGCCGAGGGAGTGGCTGACGAGGTACGTGCAGCGCTCGAGGATGGGGAACTGGTCGCGATACGCGAGAAGCGAGTCCAAGGTCCGGATCTCCGGCGATTTGCTAGATTCTGCGCTCCCGTCGCGCGACGCTCGTCCCGCGGCCGAGGCCCTCCCAGTGCATGCCGACGCCCCCCTCCCTCACGGCCGCGAGAATGGCCCGCTCTTGTGGCTCCCGGCGCTCCTCGCGCTCCTTCTCGCCGTGCCCGCGCTCGTCCGCCGCGACGCCTGGCCGGTGGACGAGCCCCGATACGGCGAGATCGCGATGGAAATGGCGCGCAACGGGGACTTCCTTTTACCGCGCCTGAACGGCGAGGTCTACACGCACAAGCCGCCGCTCCTCTTCTGGCTCGGGAACGCGATCGCGCCCTTCACGGGCTGGGAGCGCGGCCTCCCACTCCGGCTCGTCTCGGCGCTCGCGGGCGCTGCGTCCGTCCTCCTCACGACGCTGCTCGCCGCGCGCCTCGCCGGACCGCGAGCCGGCCGACTCGCGGGACTCGTCCTCGTCCTCGTGCCGCTCGAGCTCGCGATCTCCGAGGCGGCGATGTTCGACACGCTCCTCGCCGCGTGCGTCGCGCTAGCGTGGACGGGCCTCGCCCGCGACGCCTTCGCTCGCCCCGGCGAGACGGTCCTGGGTCTCAAGCCGCGAGCCGGTGGCGCGATCCTCTTCGGCCTCGGGCTCGGCCTCGGGCTCCTCGCGAAGGGGCCGATGGCGGCTGCGCTGACCGTGCCGGGCGCGCTCGCCTTCAGGCTCGCCTCGCCCGCGGGGAGTCCTCGGCGGCTCCGCGCGCTCGCGCCGTCGTCCTTCGCCGCGATCGCCGCGGCCGTCGCGCTCGTGGTCGCGGGCGCGTGGTTCGTCCCGGCGGCGATCCGGGGCGGTTCGGAGTACCTCGCGGAGACGCTCGGCCGGCAGACGGTCGGCCGCGCGGTCGACGGGTGGGCCCACGCGCAGCCGTTCTGGTTCTACCTCGCGGTCCTCCCCGGGGTGGCGTTTCCCTTCTCGTTCCTCGTTCCGTCCGCCGTGCAAGGCCGCGCGCTCGAGCATCCGGCGGGGCTCCTTTCCGCCGCGTGGCTCGTGACGGGGCTCGCCGCGATCTCGCTCGTCTCGGGAAAGCAGGTCCACTACCTCGTGCCCCTCCTGCCGCCCCTCTCGATCCTCGTCGGACGCCTCGTCGACGAGCGCGACGCGCCGGTCTGGGCGACGCGCGCGATCGCCGCCGTCTTCATCCTCGCCTGCGCCGCGGCCGTCGCCTCTCCGCTCGTCCTCCGCCTCGGGATCCTCGGCGAGGCGGACCGAAGGATCCTCGAGTCGTCGCCGGAGCACCGGGCCGCGATCGCGGCAATCGCGCCGGCCGGCGCGGCGACGCTCGCCGCCCTTCTTCTCGCCGCGGTCGCGCGGCGCGTGCGGCCCCGGCTTCCGCGCGCGCTCCTCCCGTTCGCGGCGTCGGCCGTCCTCTGGCTCTCCGTCTCGCACTTCGTCATCCCGAAGGCCGACGCGTTCGCGAGCGGACGGCCCTTCGGCGAGGCGGTCCGCGCCCACGTCGAGTCCGCCCGGGAGGTCGCCGCCTACCGCGTCAACCGGAACGGCGCCATCTCTTTCTACTCCGGAGTGCGCCCGATCCCCGCGCTTCACGAGGCCGCCGAGATCACCGAGATCCTCGAGCGGCCGGGCAGCGAACTCCACTACGTCGTCGCGAAGACGCGGGACGGCGAAGCGCTCGCGCGGCATCTGGGAGTCCGCCTCGAGCCGGTCGCGGAGGGATGGAACGACTGGGTGCGGACGTCGCTCTTCCGGATCTCGCGGCCGGAAGGCCCTCGTCGCTGACGGTCGGACCGGTCATCGCCGGTCGCGCGGAGGAGGCGCGACGGCGGCCGCGACGAGGAAGAGGAACGCGTTGGCGAGCACCGCGGCGGGGAGCGAAACGTTTTCGGCGATCAGTCCGGTCCCGAGCATCACGAGGATGCGGAGGACGAGGCCGAACGCCTGGACGGCCGACTGCACGCGCCCCATGACGTAGGGCGGGACGTCGGTCAGGAACCGCGAGAGGATGACGACCCCGGCCACGCCGCGGCCGATCCCCATCACGAAGAACGCCGCGACGCCGAACGCGAGCGACGGGCTCGCCGGGATGGCCGAAGCGGCGAGCGCCACGAGGAGCATGGCGGGCGCGAACGCGACGCCCGGGCGGATCCGCCGGAAGAGCAAACCGGCGAGCTGGCTCCCGAGGAGCGCTCCGAGGCCCCACGCTCCGTTGCAGTAGCCGAACTCGCGCGGCCCCGCGCCGAAGATGTCCCGGTTGACGGGCGCGGTCACGACCTGGAGCCCGAAAACGCCGGCGAGGACGAGGCCGTGCGCGGCGCCGAGCCTCGAGACGACCGGAGCGCCCTTGAGGAAGAGAAGCCCTTCCTTCACGTCGCTCCAGAACGCCTCGATCGCGCTCCCGTGACGCGGCGCCCTCTCGAGCGGCGGGCGCCCCCGGCGCATCGCCGCGTAGCAGCCCGCCGAGACTCCGTACGTGGCCGCGTCCGCGACGAGAACGCCCGACAGCCCGAAGACCGTGTACATCGCGCCGACGAGCGTTCCGGCGACGAGGGAGCCTCCCTGGATCGCGCCGGCGAAGAAGCTGCTGTACCGCACGTGGCGATCCGGAGAGGACACCTCCTGGACGAGAGCCTGCGCGTTCGGAAAGTAAGCACTCGAGAGGAGGTGCACCGCGAACGTCATCGCGCCGACGACGAAAAGGCGCGGCGCGCCGAGAACGAGCGCGAGCGGCGTCGCGAGGACGATGGCGCCCCGCACGACGTCGAGGAGGATGCCGACCGCGCGCCGGTCGCTCCGGTCGATGAAGACGCCGAACCACGGCATCACGAGCACGGCGCCGAGGATCGGGAGCGCGAGGATGAGCGCGATCACGTCCTCGCGGCCCGTCCACTCGTACACCGCCCACTGGACCGCGATGCCGTTCATGTCGCTCCCGAACATCGACACGAACGAGCCCGCGAACAGAAAAACCGCCGACACCGGCGCCGCCGCCTTCGTCGCCTGTGGCGAGACGATTCGGCCGGCCTCGCCCTCGGTCACAGCTCCTTCCACACTTTCCCGAGCGACTCGCCCACGACCGAGAGCCGCCACTCGCAGAAGTGGCCGAACGGCGTCGTCTCCACGCGGAAGCCGACCGAGCGGAGGCGCTCGGCCGCGCGGTCGAGGACGCCGCGCGTGAACTCGGGCGGGGCGAGCTCGGAGCCGAGGTGGGAGAAGTAGTGGAGCACCGCGCTCTTCGAGCCGAACTTCCCCGCGAGCCACTTCACGTTCTTGACGAGACGGGTCTCGACGCCGGAAGCGTCCCCCTCGTCCTTCGGCTCGGCGTGGACGAAGGCGACGACGGCGTTCTCGACGCGGCACTCGCGATCGTCGTCGGGAGCCGACTCGATCACCTTCGAGTGCGTCCGGAACCAGAACTCGGGGCCGTAGAAGAGGAGGACTCTCAATCAACCCTCGATCGGTCGCGGTCGCAGTCCGACGGGGGAAAGCGCGCACGGGCCGGCGTCGCCCGGCACGCGGGAGTTGCGGGACCGGGCGAACGGCGGGACACTATCATCGAAACGCGCCGCCGGCGGCAAGAGATCCTCGGCGATCGCGGCGCCCGGCAGGCCCGCGCCTGCCGCGGCGGAGGGAGGGCCGGCCTCGGCGAACGCGGCCCCGCCTGAACCGTTCCTCTTTTCATGGCCACGAAACCGAACGACCCCCTGACCCGGCGGGACGATCCGGAGAACACCGCGTTCCACGAGGCGCTCCGGCGCCGCGACCCGGACGCGTTCGCGCGCCTCGTCGAAACGTACGGCGCGCGCATCCTCGGACTCGCCCGGCAGTTCGTCGCTGACCGTTTCGAGGCGGAAGACCTGACGCAGGAGATCTTCGTCGAGATCTTCCGCTCGATCCCGCGATTCCGGGGCGACTCGGCGCTCTACACGTTCCTCTTCCGGATCGCTCTCAACCGGAGCGCGCGCAGCCGGACGCGCGGACGGGCGCGGGAGGCCCGCCTTCCGATCCGGCCCTTCGGCGCCGGGCCGGAGCCGGCCGCGGCGGTGCCGGACGGCGGTCCCTCGCCGGCTGCGGCCGCCGAGAGAAAGGAAACGACGCGGATGGCGGAGGCGGCGCTCGATGGCCTCGATCCGAGCCACCGCGCGGCGCTTTACCTCCGCGCGGTCGAGGGGCTCTCCTACCCCGAGATCGGGAGGATCCTCGGCTGCCCCACCGGCACCGTAAAGTCGCGGATCTTCTTCGCGCGCCTCCGCGTGAGCGAGGCGCTCGGCCTCGCGGCGCCGGGCGCCCCGGAGCCGGAGGCCGCCGCGCGCGACGAGGACGACGCCGGCCGAGACGACGAGAGGGACTCGCGAGCGTGATGAAGAATAAGAACGCCCGACCGAACTGCCCGCCCGCCGAGGACCTCTCGGCCTTTCTCGACGGCGAGCTCGAGACGACCGAGCGCGCTCGCGTCACTGCTCATCTTTCGCGGTGCAAGGCGTGCGCGGAGAGGCTCCGCCGGTTCGGCGCCGCCGACGCCGCCGCCGAGGCGGCGGCGGGCACCGAGCTCGAGCCGGCGTTCCGGCTCAGGCTCGAGGCCATTCCGGACGCGTTCCGGCGGATCGCGCGGCGGCGGACCGCGCTCGGCGGCCTCGCCGCGGCGGCCCTCGTCGCCCTCACGGCCTCTCTCGCGCTCCTCCGCGGGAGCGGCCCCCCGGTCCGCCTCGTCGCGGGCGACGTCGAGAACGACGGCGCCGTCGTCCGCGCCCGCACGGGGGCGACGCTCTCGGGACCAGGTGGCCTCGAGATCGCGCTCGAGCCGGGAGCGCGGCTGCGCGTCGATCCGGACGGTCTCGCCCCCCCGCTCCTCAAGTCGGGACGCGCGCGGCTCGGCGCGCGCAAAGGCGCCGGGACGCCGGTCCTCCTCGGAACGCCCGCGGGCGACGTCGTCCTCTCCCGAGGCGAGTGCGAGATCTCGGTCGAGAGCGGAACGACGGGCGTCGAGCCCGGCCGGACGAGCTGCCGCGTCCTCGTCGTGGCGGGTTCGGGCGGCGCCGAGTGGCGGTCTCCCGACGGGGGCGCGACGCCTCTCGACGCGGGCGATGCGATCTTCCGGGAGATCGAGATCCGCACGTTCGGGCCGGCGGCCGGAACGACCGCGGCCGGCGATCGCCGCTCGTTCGCGCTCTACGTGTACGACGACGCGGGGCGGCCCGTGGACGGCGCGGTCGTCCGCCTCGTGAAGGACGACGCCCTGAGGAGCGAGGCCGGGAGCGGCGTGAGCGCGATTTCCGGCCGCGCCGAGATCGACTCCGTCCCCGTCGGCGATTACCGGCTCCGCGTCGAGAAGTCGGGCTTCGCGCCCGCCGAGCGCCCCATCGCCGTCGAGTCGGCCGAATCGACGCCGCGGTCGATCTTCCTTCGGCCGCCCGGATGAGGATGCCGCGGCCGCCCGCCGTACTCCTGCCGCTCGTTCTCGCCGCGATCGCGTCGATGCCCGTGCGCGGCGCCGGCGGGGAGGAGAGCCCCGTCGACGGCGCGATCGCGCGGGGCCTCGAGTGGCTCGCCCGCCACCAGTCGCCGGACGGCCACTGGGACTCCGACGGCTTCGAGGAGAAGTGCCACGACCTCTGCGGCGGCCGCGGGCACCCCCTCTACGACCAGGGGGTGACCGGGCTCGCGATCCTCGCGCTGGTCGAGTCCGGCCGGGCCGCCGCCGATCCGCGGCTCGCCGGGGCGGTGCGGCGAGGCCTCGACTGGCTCGAGCGCGCGCAGGACGAGGAGGGCTGCTTCACGTCCCGCGTCGCTCACAACTTCACCTACTCGCACGCGATCGCCACGCTCGCCACGGCTCGGGCGCTCGAGGCGCTCGACCACGAGCGGCCGAGCGCCCCGCTCGAGCGCGCCATCCGCTTCATCGAGCGGTGCCGGAACCCCTACAAGGCCTGGCGATACGGGATGAGCCCCGGCGACAACGACTCGTCGGTGACCGGCTGGATGGTTCACGCGCTCGCCGCGGGCGCGGCGGCCGGGGTCGAGACGGATCCTCGCGGGTTCGAGACGGCCCAGACGTTCCTCGATGATCTCACCGACGCGACCGGCCGCGTGGGCTACACGCAACGCGGCTCGGGACCCGTCCGTCTCGACGGCGCGCAGAGTCTCTTCCCGCCGGACCAGAGCGAGTCGCTCACCGCCGAGGGCCTTTCCTCGAGCCTCGCGATGGGGCGTCGCGCCGACCACCCGCTCGCCGTCAAGCAGCGCGAGCGCATCCTCAGGAAACCCCCTCTCTGGGACACGGGCGCCGGAACGATCGACCTTTACTACTGGTACTACGGCTCGCTCGCGCTCGCGCGCTCGGGCGGCGACCCGACGGGCGCCTGGGTCGCGGCGCTCCGGAGCGCGCTCCTTTCCTCGCAGCGGAAGGACGGCGAGCGTGCCGGATCGTGGGACCCGATCGACGCCTGGGGCGAGACCGGCGGGCGGATCTACTCGACCGCGATGGCGGCGCTCGCCCTCGCGCACTCCCGCGACATCGCGAGCCCGGCTCCGCACGGTACGGCCGCGGCCCCGACGACGGCGGAGATCCTCGAGCGGCTCGAAGCGCTCGAGCGCGAGAACGCCGCTCTCCGGAAGAAGCTCGACGAGATGAAGCGGATCATCGACGGAGACGAGCCGAAGCGCTGAGGATTCCCCCGGACGTGATCGGAAGGGATCGCCGCTCAAGGCCCGAGCGCCGACGGGGCGCGGGGGCGATCGGCGACGCCGATCGCCCGCTCGCGAGAATGAGCCCCTTCGAGACGGCGCGCGAGTCGAATCGTCCGGACGATGCGACTCGACTCTCCGATCACGGCCTCTCGAGTCGTCGACCCCGACTTCTCCTTGATCCTGCGAAGAGGTCGGAGCCCGTCCTCGGCCTCCAGCGACACGTGTCGGGAGCCGCGCTGAGGCGCGACGTCCGAGTTCGATCGAGGCCGGCCGGCGTCAGGACTCAGTCCTCGTCATCGTCGTCGTCATCATCGTCGTCATCGTCATCGTCGTCGTCATCGTCATCATCATCGTCATCGTCGTCATCGTCGTCATCGTCGTCGGTGGCGAGGATCTTGTTCGACTCGCCGTCGACCTCGACCTCGACGATGCGAGGGCTTGCGCCGTCCTTCAGGATGTGCACTTCGACGATCGCCTTGCCCTTGTCGACCTCGACCTCGGCGCCGATCGCCTTCCCTCCGGTCCCTGCCTCCGCCGCGCGCACGGCATCGCTCATGGTGAAGGTAAGACCGCGGACCGCGGCGGCGATCTTGCCGGCCTTCGTCACCTTGGTCTCCGCCGCGGCGCCGTCGCGCACGGCAGCCGTGATGACGGGTACGAGTATCGCCACGATGGCGGCGACGATGACGAGCGGGATCGCGAGCTTCTTCCTCATCTGGATGACCTCCTCCTTGGCTGAGTCTCCCATTGCGGAGCCGGAAGCGTCCGGCTCCGGTGACCGAGTCTCGAACGCCTTTTCGAGCGTGCCAGCATCGCCCGCGAAGCCCTGCGGTTCCAGCCGGGCATCGGCGCCGAGCCCCGACCGGTCCCGATCCTCTCCGCAGACGACCCTCGGGTTCGCCTCCGCCTCGCGAAGGCCGACCGAATGCGCCGATGCTACTCCGCACTCATGACGGCAACATGAACGGAGCGTGCGGAGGCGCGCCGCCGGACGGCCCGACAGCCCTCGCGAACGCGATGACCTCGTCCGCAAGTCTCTTGGGAGCTTCTATTTGCGGCAAGTGGCCGCACCTCTCGATAACGCGGAGCTCCGCCCCCCGGATCGCCTCCGCGAGCCGCCGCCCGAACGCGAGCGGAATCGCGGGGTCGGCCTCGCCCCACACGACGCGCACGGGGAGTTCGAGCTCGGGAAGCCGTCGCGCGAGACCGTCCTTCTCCTCCCGCCTCAGCGCGCGGACGGTCGCGAGCAACGCGAGCCGGTTCGAGAAGCCCCGGTGCGCGGACGCAAGGTCGCGGACGAGCGAGTCCTCGGCGACGAACGCGGGATGCGTCGCCGTGCGGACGACCCAGCGCGCGACCCGCGCTGCCGGCATCGCGCACACGACCGCCTCGGGGAGAAGCGGCGCGGCGACGAGCGGGAAGTACCAGGGGAGAGGCTTCGCGAAGACGAGGGCGTCGAGGAGGAGGAGACCCCGGAGCGCCCCGCTCGCGTCGAGGGCCAGCCTCACGCCGATCCCGCCGCCGAGCGACGAGCCGACGAGAAGCGGCCGCGCGAGGCCCGCCTCGCGGAGCGCCGTGCCGAGTCGCCGGGCCTGCGCCGCGATCGAGACGTCGCGCCCGGCCGGCCTCTCGGAGAGACCCGTGCCCGGCAGGTCGACGGCCAGGGCGCGATAGCCCGCGCGCGCGACGCGATCGATCACGAGCGAGAAGTCGGCTGCGCTCCCCGCGAGGCCGTGGACGAAGACGACCGGCGGGCCCGCGCCGCCCGCGTCGAGGAACGAGATGCACCGTCCCTCCACGCGCGCCGAGAGTCTCCTCGGCCCGGACGCCGCCGCCATCACTCGCGCGCGTCCGGCCCTCGGGCCGGCGCGGGACCGCGGGCGGCGAGGGGCTTCGCCGCACCGTCGAGCGTGATCGGCACGCGGGAGCGAAACGTCTCGGCACGGACTGGACAGTCGGCGAGGTCGCATTCCGCGCAGAACTCGCGGCGGCACGGATCGACGTGGAAGTCGATCTCCCCCTCGATCCCGGCGCCCTCGAGCGACCGGAGCGAGACCGAATCGACGACGTCGTGGGCGCGCTCGACGGCCCAGAACTCGGGCACGACGAAATGGGCGTCGAAGTGCACGAAGCGCCCGCCCTGGATCGCGCGCAGATGGTGGACGGCGATCACGCCGGGCGCGCGCTCCTTCTCGAGTGCCGAGGCGAGCCGATCGAGAAGTCCGCGGTCCTCCTGGTCGAGAAGGCCCCCCGCCGCCCGGCCGATGACGCGGACGCCCGTCCGCGCGAGGAACGCCGCGACCAGGATCGCCACGACGTGGTCGATCGCGCGGACCCCCGTGAGCTTGACGAGGAGGAGGCCCGCGACGACGCCGACGCTCGTCCAGAAGTCCGAGAGGACGTGCTCTCCGTCGGCGACGAGCGCGAGTGATCGCGTGCGGCGGCCGGCCTCCCGCAGGAAGACGCCCAAGAGCGCGTTCGCGAGCCCGGCGCCGAGCGTGAGGAGGAGCCCGCGGTCGACCTCCCGGAGCGGCGCCCCCTCGATCCACGACATCGCCGCCTCGTAGAGGATGGCGCCCGCGGCGAACGTGACGAGGCCGCCCTCGAACGCGGCGGAGAGATTCTCGATCTTCCCGTGTCCGTAAGGGTGATTGCGGTCCGCGGGACGGCCGCCCCACACGAGCCCGCCGAGCGCGAACGCCGCCGCGACCACGTTGACGATGCTCTCGAGAGCGTCCGAGAGGATCGCCGACGAGAGCGTGAGGCGATACGCGAACCACTTCGCGCCGAGGATCGCCGACCCGGCGAAGAGCGAGACCACGCCGGCGCGGACGCGAACGCGGTAGTCCCCGGGACGCGAAAGACCGTTGCTCATGGACGGCGGCTGCGATCCTTCCGGATCGACGATGGCGCGTATTCCCGCCCCACGATAATGCAGCGGGGCGAGCGTCGCCAGGTCGCGGGCCGGCTCCGCGCCGATCCGGGAATGGGCAGACCGGGAGACCGAAACTCCGGCCATCCGCAACCGAACGCGCACGTCGCGCCCGCAAGCGAAGCCCGACAGGCGGCATCGGAAAACGATGAAGGGCTTCTACTTCTTCGCACGATAGAGGAAAGGGCGGGGTTGAAGACCCTGTTTACCGCGAGCGAAACACGATAGAGTCTTCAACTCGAACTATTTCTCTTCGGGCAACCGAGCTTGAAACCCCACCCGTCTTCCGATGGCAACCGTCGGGCGTAGCGTGCGCGCCCGACGCCAGAACCCGGCTGCGGCTCGCCGGCGTCAAGACCCATGAACCGACATCTTCGAGCCTGGGTCGACGAGGTCGCCCGGCAGACGAGGCCCGAGAAGGTCCACTGGTGCGACGGCGGAGACGCGGAATACTCCGCGCTCGTCCGGGGAATGCTCGCGGGCGGGATCCTCCACGAGCTCGACCGGAAGAAGTGGCCCGGCTGCGTGCTCCACCGGAGCCACCCGTCCGACGTGGCGCGCACCGAACACCTCACGTTCATCTGCTCGGAGAGAGAGTCCGACGCGGGACCGACCAACAACTGGATGGCCCCGGCAGAGGCGCGGAAGAAGCTCGGCGCCCTTTTCGCCGGAGCGATGACCGGGCGCACGCTCTACGTCGTGCCGTATCTCCTCGGGCCCGAGTCGTCCCCTTTCTCGAAGGTCGGCGTCGAGCTGACCGACAGCCCGTACGTCGTCGCGAGCATGCGGATCATGACGCGCATGGGCGAGGTCGCGCTCAAGCACCTCGGCGACTCGAAAGACTTCGTGAAGGGCCTCCACTCGCTCGGCGACCTCTCCCCCGACCGCCGCTTCATCTGCCACTTCCCCGAGACGCGCGAGATCCTGAGCATCGGCTCCGGCTACGGCGGCAACGCCCTTCTCAGCAAGAAGTGCTTCGCGCTCAGGATCGCGAGCGTCCTGGGCCGCGACGAGGGTTGGATGGCCGAGCACACGCTCATCCTCGGGCTAGAGGACGAAAAGGGCGAGACGACGTGGATCCTCGCGGCGTTCCCGAGCGCGTGCGGAAAGACGAATCTCGCGATGCTCGTGCCGCCCGCGTCGCAGGCAAAGTACAAGATCCGAACGGTCGGCGACGACATCGCGTGGATACGGATCGGCGGCGACGGGCGCCTCTGGGCGATCAACCCCGAAGCGGGCTTCTTCGGGGTCGTCCCGGGAACGAGCAAGAAGACGAATCCCAACGCGCTCGCGGCGATCTCGAAGAACACGATCTTCACCAACGTGGCGATGACCCCCGGACGCGAGCCGTGGTGGGAAGGTCTCGACGGCCCGGTGCCGGAAAAGCTCGTCGACTGGAAGGGCGAGGACTGGACGCCCAAGTCCGGCACCAAGGCGGCGCACCCCAACTCGCGATTCACGGCGCCCGCGCGCCAGTGCCCGAGCCTCTCGCCCAAGTTCGACGATCCGCAGGGCGTTCCGATCTCGGCGATCGTCTTCGGCGGGCGGCGCGCAAAGCTCGTCCCGCTCGTCTACGAGGCGCGCGACTGGAATCACGGCGTCTACCTCGGCGCGTCGCTCGCAAGCGAGACGACCGCCGCGGCGAGCGGGCAGGTCGGAGTCGTGCGGCGGGACCCGATGGCGATGCTCCCCTTCTGCGGGTACCACATGGGCGACTACTTCGCCCACTGGCTCGAGATGGGATCGAAGCTCGCGAAGCCGCCGGCCGTCTTCCACGTCAACTGGTTCCGCACGGACGACCAGCGAAAGTTCCTCTGGCCCGGGTTCGGCGAGAACCTCCGCGTTCTCCGCTGGATCGTCGATCGCGCGATGGGAAAGGGTGAGGCCGTCGAGACGCCGATCGGGCGCGTCCCGAAGCCGGGAGCGATCGACACGAGCGGGCTCGACGTCTCGCCCGAGACGATGGCGGAGCTGCTCCGCGTCGATCCGGGCCTCTGGCAGAAGGAGGCGGCGGAGATGAAGGCCTTCTTCGCGAAGCTCGGGCAGAAGATGCCGACGGCGCTTGCCGACGTGCACCGCGACGTCGAGAAGCGCCTCGGGAGCGGCTAGGCGCCTTTCGGAGCCGCGCTCCGCTCGTGAGCGCGACGATCCAGACGATCCTCGCCTTCCGCGTCGCGGCAGCGCGCGTTCTCGGCGGGGTCTCCGCGGTTTCGGCCGTCCTGTCCGCGCGCACGCCGCAGGGCTCCATCGCCTGGGCCGTCTCGCCCGTCACGTTCCCGTACGCGGCGGTGCCTCTCTACCGGCTTCTCGGTCGGAGCCGGTCTCACGGATACGCAGAGGCGATAAGGGCCGGGGGTTCTCCGCCGGGAGGTGATGCTGATCGACGACCGAGTCGCGGCCATCGGGACGGCCAACCTCGACAATCGCTCGATGCGCCTCAACTTCGAGATCACGGCCTTCGTCCCCGATCGAGCGCTCGCCGCCGAGGTCGAGGCGATGCTCGAGCGCGACTTCGCGCTCAGCCGTCGCGCGGCGATCGAGGAGTACCGCGGGAGAGGATTTCTCTTCCGGGCGGCCGTCGAGGCGGCGCGGCTCTTCGAGCCAATCCTCTGGCGAGGCGGTTCCTCCGGCGGCCCATCACCCTTCCGGGTCGGGCCCCGCGCCCGCGAGAAAGAGCCTCACGCTCCGCACGAACTCCGCGTAGCGCGGGCTCGAGATCGCGACGCGCGCCGCGAGGTCCTCCTGCCAGTCGTCGAGGAGCGCGTCGCGGTCGCGGCCGAATGCCGCGAGATACCCGTCCGGCGGCCCCTCGTAGAGCGCGCGCACGCGCTCAGTCCCGTAGCGCCGGAGGAGAAACCCCGTGAAGCTCGCCGCCTGGACGTAGCCGCGCGGATCGAGGCGCTCTCGCGTCGCCGCGGCCGAGAGATCGGCCTCGAGTCCGCACTCGATGTAGGCGAGCGACTTCTCGTCGAGGGTGACGTAGCCGGGTCGAGCGCGGTCCTCGGCGAAAGCCTCCGTGAACCAGGTCGCGAGGCCCTCGCTCGCGACCCTCCACGAGTCGCCGCAGAGGTAGTGGACGAGCTCGTGCGAGAGGTCCTTGAGCGGGATGTGGCCGCGGTCGAGCGTGATGCCGCTCTCGTCCGCGAAGCAGCGTCCGAGGCCGGCGGCGATCCGGACGCGCACGGGTTTGGCCGGCGGGTCGAGGCCCCACTCGGCTGCGACCCGGCTGAGCGTCGACTCCCCCTCGGCGCGGAGCGCGGCCTCGGCCTCGTCGTCGAGGAGATCGTCCGGATCGACGATCGCGAAGCGGCCCGCGCCGCCGCTTTCGGGCGCGAGCGTGCGGCAGGCCGGGAAGAGAAACGCGAGCGCGAGAAGCGAGGTCGGGAATCGCAAGAATGGACACCTCCGGTTTTCGGTTATCGTACGCGCGGCCTCGAAACGCGACTACGACTCGTGTCGAAGGATCGGTCACCTCCATGAGACGACTCGCCGTGATCGCACTCGCCGCCCTGCTCGCTTCGTGCCGCACGCCCGCGCCCGACCGCCTCGACGTCGTCATCCGGAACGGCCGCGTCTTCGACGGGAGCGGCGCGCCCGGCGTCACGACGGACGTCGGCCTCCGCGGCGACCGCATCGTCGCGATCGGCGACCTCTCCGACGCAAAGGCCGAGCGCGTCATCGACGCGCGCGGGATGGCCGTCGCCCCGGGCTTCGTCAACATGCTCTCGTGGTCCACGGACTCCCTCATCGAGGACGGCTCGTCCGAGGGCGAGATCCGCCAGGGGGTGACGACCCAGATCATGGGCGAGGGCTTCTCCATGGGCCCGCTCACGCCGGAGATGAAAGAGAGGATGCGCCGCGAGCAGGGCGACGTCCGTTACGAGATCGAGTGGACGACGCTCGCCGAGTACCTTTCGTACCTCGAGAGGCGCGGCATCACGCAAAACGTCGCCTCGTTCGTCGGCGCGACGACGCTCCGCGAGCACGTCATCGGGCTCGAGGACAGGGACCCCACGCCCGAGCAGCTCGAGAAGATGCGGGACCTCGTCCGGATGGAGATGGACGCGGGCGCTCTCGGGATCGGCTCGTCGCTCATCTACTCGCCGGCGACGTACGCCAAGACCGAGGAATTGATCGCGCTCTGCGAAGTCGCTGCCGAGCGGGGCGGCATGTACGTCTCGCACATCCGGAGCGAGGGGAACGGGCTCCTCGAGGCGGTGGACGAACTGATCCGCATCGCGCGCGAGGCGCGGATCCCGGCCGAGATCTACCACCTGAAGGCCGCGGGAGAAAAGAACTGGGGGAAGCTCGACGCGGTGATCGCGCGCGTCGAGGCGGCGCGCGCCGAGGGGCTTTCGATCACGGCCGACATGTACACGTACACCGCGGGCGCAACCGGGCTCGACGCTTCGATCCCGCCGTGGGCGCAGAGCGGCGGCCCGGAGAAGATGCGCGAGCGGTTCAAGGACCCCGCGACGCGCGAGCGCATCCTCGATGAGATCGTGACGCCCACGGACGAATGGGAGAACTTCTACGTCCTTTGTGGCGGCCCGGAGAAGATCCTCTTCGTCGAGTTCAAGAACGAAAAGCTGAAGCCGCTGCAGGGGAAGACGCTCGCGGAGGCCGCGCGCCTCCGGGAAAAAAGCCCGCCCGAGACGATCCTCGGACTCATGACCGAGGACGAGACGCGCGTCGGCACGGTTTACTTCCTCATGTCCGAGGAGAACGTGAAGCGCGAGATCGCGCTCCCGTGGGTGAGCTTCGGCTCCGACGCCGCGTCGATGGCGCCGCGCGGCGTGTTCCTGAAATCGAGCGCGCACCCGCGCGCGTACGGGAACTTCGCTCGGCTCCTGGGAAAATACGTCCGCGACGAGAAGGTGATCCCGCTCGAGGAGGCGATCCGGAAGATGACGAGCCTCCCGGCCGGGAATCTCGGGCTCGACCGCCGCGGGCGGCTCGCGAAGGGGTTCTACGCCGACGTCGTCGTCTTCGACCCGGCGACGATCGCGGACAAGGCGACGTTCGAGAACCCGCACCAGCTCGCGGTCGGCGTGAGCCACGTCATCGTCAACGGGGAGATCGTCCTCGACGGCGGCCGGATGACGGACGTGCGGCCCGGCCGGGCTCTTCGCCGCGCGCGCGGCTCGAGGTAGCCCCGGGGCGCGCGAAGGGGTTAAACTGCGACGGGCCGAAACCTCAAGGATCACCTCGAAATGAGAGCCGTCCACGTCCTCGCCGCCGTGCTTCTCCTGACGTCCGATGCCCTCGCCGCCGGCGCGCCCCCTCTCGACCGGGAGCGCGCGCGGACCGCCGTGGAAAAGAGCCTCCCGCTCCTTGACTCGAGCGCGGCGACGTGGCTCGAGCGCGCGGACTGCACGTCGTGCCACCACCAGGCGCTCGGAACGATGACGCAAGGTCTCGCTCGCGAGATGGGCTATCGCATCGACGAGAAGGTCATCCAGGACCAGCTCGACGCGATGTTCGTCGGCAACGCGCGGATCCGCGAGGCGCTCCTCCAGGGCCAGGGCGTGATCGACGGTCCGATCAGCGTCTCATTCGAGATGGCGGCCTTCGCCGCGGCGTCTTTCCCGCAGAGCGACTGGACCGACGCCATGTTCCATTACGTCGCGGGGAAGCAGACCATCGACGGGGGATGGCTCTCCGAGAGCCACCGGCCGCCGCTCGAGGACAGCGAGTTCACCGCGAGCGCGCTCTCGACGCGCGCGATCTCGGTCTACTCCCCGCCCGGCCGCGAGCGCGAGACGGCGGCGCGGCGCGCGAAGGCGCGCGAGTGGTTCCTCGCCGCGAAGCCCGACGACATGGAAGACCGCTCGATGCGGCTCCTCGGCCTCTCTTGGGCCGGCGCGCCGGCGCCCGAGACGTGGGAGATCGCGCGCGAATTGACCGCGCTCCAGCGCGAAGACGGCGGCTGGGCGCAGATCGACTCGGCGCCCTCGAGCGACGCGTACGCGACCGGCCAAGCGCTGGTCGCGCTCAACCAGGCGGCGGGAGTGCCGGCGTCGAACGACGCCTTCCGCCGCGGGGTCGCGTACCTCCTCGACACGCAGAAGGCGGACGGCTCGTGGCACGTCCCCACGCGCCGGAAGACGGGCGGCCAGCGCTACTTCGAGACCGGATACCCGCACAAGGTCGATCAGTTCATCTCGTACGCCGGCGCGGCGTGGGCCACGATGGCGCTCATTCTGGCGGCGGATCCGCGGCAGGAGTACGCGCCGGTCGCGACGGCCGCGGCGATCGCGGGACGAAGGCTCAAGCCGCGGGAGCCGCACGAAAAGGACCCTGACGATCCCGTCGAGGATCGCGACGGCGACGGACTCACCGCGCTCGCGCGCGCGGTCGTCGCCGGGAGCGCGGACGACGTGAAGCGCCTCCTCGAAGCGGGCGCGGACCCGAACGCCGCGTCGATCCAGGGCGTGACTCCGCTCCATTGCGCGGTCTTCGACGCGGAGAAGACGAAGCTTCTCCTCGCGGCCGGCGCCGATCCGTCGCTCCGGACGGAGCTCGGCTACACGGCGTCGATCCTCGCGGGCGGCTACGGCGGCGCGTTCGACGTCATGGTCCGCCACTTCGAGATCGAGAAGGACGAGGACGCGATGAACGAAGGAAGCGCTCTCTTCCTCGCGGCGATCGGCGGCGACGTGAAGAAGGTGCGCTGGCTCTACGAGATGGGCGCCGACCCCGACGTCGGCCTCGCGCAGGGTCAGTCGGCGCTCGCGGCCGCGGCGAATCTCGGGCTCGCCTCGATGGTCGCGTGCCTTCACGATCTCGGCGCGGACGTCGAGGCCGCCGGCGGCGGGCGGCGGCGCGGGACGCCGATCGTCTCGGCCGCGCGGTTCGGCTTCACGGAGACGGTGAAAGTCCTCTCGTCCCGCGGCGCGGACGTGAACGCGCAGGATGGATCCGGACGCACGGCGCTCCACTGGGCGGCTCTCATCGACCCCGGGCACACGCGCGTGGTCGAGGCGCTGCTCTCGGCCGGCGCCGAGCCGCTCGCGAAGTCGAACGAGGGCGAGACTCCGCTCGACGTGGCGAGGACGCACGGCCACGATCACATCGCGGCGAAGCTCCGCGCGGCGTCCGGGTCGGCGTCCGGCCGGTGAAAGCGGCGGCCCTCGCCCTTCTCGTCGCGGCAGCGACGACGGCGGCGGCCGGCGAGGGCGGGGACGTGGCGCCCCGGTCGTTCTTTCGAGACGGGGACAAGGTGGTCCTCGTCGGCAATGCGTTCGCCGAGCGGTTGTCGCTCCACGGCCGGTTCGAGGCCCAAGTCCGGTCGCGGTTGCCGGACGCGCGGCTCGCGTTCCGAAACTTCGGCTGGTCGGGCGACACGCCGAAGCTCATGCCGCGCCCGCTCAACTTCGGCGACCTGCACACGCACCTCGAGCGGGAGCGGGCGACCGCCGTTCTTCTCTTCTTCGGCATGAACGAGTCGTTCGAGGGGGAGAAGGGCCTCGCGCAGTTCGTCGCCGACCTCGACGCGCTCGTGACCGAGATCGCCGCGCGGCGCTACGACGGGGAAGCGCCGCCCCGGATCGCGCTCGTCTCGCCCATTCCGCACGAGGACACGCGGCGCTCGGGGCTTCCCGACGGGGCCGCGCACAACCGCGCGCTCGAGGCGTACGCGCGCGCGATGGAAGAACTGGCCGAAAGACGCTCGATCTTCTTCGCCGACCTCTTCTCGCCGCTCCGAACGACCACGTCCTCCTCGCCGCGCGGCCCTGATCTCACGATCAACGGCATCCACCTCGGCGACTACGGCGACTGGGTGGCGGCGAGCGTCCTCGCGGACGCCTTCCTCGTGCCGCCGAGCTCCGCCTCGCTCGTCGTCGACGTCGAGCGGCAGTGGGCCGTCGGGGCCGGCGCGAGCGTCGTCGACGCGGAGTTCAGCGACGCGGCCGTGACCGTCGCGATCGAGATGTCGGGCCTCCCCGCCGCTCCGCCCCCCCCGGGGGCCGAGCCGGGCGACGCGCTTCTCGATGACATGCCGCGCGTCCTCGTCCTCGGTCTGCCTCCGGGCCGGTACGAGATCGCGATCGACGGCCTCGCGTGCGCGACGGCCTCCGCCGAGGAACTGTCGCGCGGCTTCTTCCTCACCGGCGGCCCGCTCTTCGACGGGATCGAGCGCCTCCGCGCCGCGATCGTCGAGAAGGACCGCCAGTTCTTCTACCGCCACCGCGCCGTGAACGGCGAGTACGTCTACGGCCGACGGAAGGAGCCGTTCGGAGTCGTCAACTTCCCCGGCGAGATGAAGGCGCTGGACGAGATCGTGTCGCGCGCCGACGCGGAGATCGCTCGGCTCGCTCGGGCGTCCTCCACCTTCGACGTGACGATCCGCCCGTCGCCACCGCCCGGGGACGCGCGATGATCGCGGCGAAAGCGCTCGTGTGCGCGCTCGTCGCCCAGACCGTCCCCGGCGACGAGCCGAACCAGGGCGGCGAGGTCTCGCTCGAATCGGCCGACCCGGCCGTCGCGCTCGCGCGGCTCCATCCGGCGAAAGGGTATCGCGTCGAGCTCTTCGCTTCCGAGCGCGACTTCCCGATCGGAAATCCCGTCGCGATCGCGTTCGACGCGCGCGGGCGGCTCTGGGTCGCGACCATGCCGACGTACCCGCAGGTCGTCCCCGGCGTTCCGCCCTCGGACAAGATCGTCATCCTCGAGGACACGGACGGCGACGGCCGCGCGGACCGGCACGTGGTCTTTGCCGACGGCCTCTACCTCCCGGGCGGATTCGAGCTGGGCGACGGCGGCGCGTACGTGGCGCAGCAGCCGAACATCGTTTTCCTCCGCGACACCGACGGCGACGACGTCGCCGACGAGCGGGAGACGATCCTCCACGGCTTCGGCACCGAGGACAGCCACCACGCGATCAGCGCGTTCACGTGGGATCCGGGCGGCGGGCTCTACTTCCAGGAAGGGACGTTCCACCACACTCAGGTCGAGACGCCGTACGGCCCGGTGCGCTGCCAGGACGCGGGCGTCTTCCGGTACGAGCCCTTGACCGAGCGCTTCCGCGTTTTCGTCTCGTACGCGTTCGCAAACCCGTGGGGCCACGTCTTCGATCGGTGGGGCCAAAACTTCATCGCGGACGCCTCGGGCGGGGCGAACTACTTCGGCACCGCGCTCACGGGGCGGATCGACTATCCGCGAAAGCACCCCGGGATGAAGGTCATGACGTCGGTCGTTCGGCCGACGTGCGGGATCGAGATCGTGTCGAGCCGGCAGTTTCCGGACGAAGGCCAGGGCGATCTCCTCGTCAACAACTGCATCGGCTTCCAGGGCATCAAGCGGCACCGGCTGAAGGACGAAGGCTCGGGGTTCGCTTCCGACGAAGTGGAGCCGCTCCTCTTTTCCAGCGACCGGAACTTCCGCCCGGTCGATCTCGAGTTCGGGCCGGACGGCGCGCTCTTCGTCGCCGACTGGTGGAATCCGCTCATCGGGCACATGCAGTACTCGGTCCGCGACCCGCGCCGCGACCACGCGCGCGGGCGCATCTGGCGCATCGTGGCCGAGGGGCGCCCGCTCGTCTCGCCGAAGAAGATCGCCGGAGAGCCGCTCGAAAGGCTCTTCGCACTCCTCCGCGAGCCCGAGGACCGGACGCGCTACCGCGTGCGCCTCGAGATCCGGCTCCGCCCCGCGGACGCGGTGCGCGCGGCGCTCGCGGCGTTCGTCGCGGGCCTTTCGGACGACGACCCCGAGCGCGAGCGGCTCCTCCTCGAGGCGCTCTGGGTCACGCAAGGGATCGACGCCGTGGACGCCGCGCTCCTCGAGCGCGTGCTCGCGTCGCCGGAGCCGCGCGCGCGGGCCGCGGCGACGCGCGTCCTCCGCTACTGGATCGATCGCGTGCCGGGATCGCTCGCGCGCCTGCGGAAGCTCGCGAACGACCCCCATCCGCGCGTCCGCCTCGAGGCCGTCCTCGCGCTGTCGGACTTCCGCGAGCCCGCCGCCGCCGAGGCGGCGCTCGAGGTCCTGCGGCACGAGACGGACTACTACATCGATTACACCCTCGGAGAGACGATCCTTGCGCTCGAGCCCGAGTGGAAGGCGGCGGTCCTCTCCGGCAGCGAAAAGCCGTTCGCCGCCGGTAACGCGAAAGGGCTCGAGTATCTCGTCGCCCGGCTCGACACGGCCGAACTCGCGCGCGCCGCGCGGAGCGACGCGGTCCTGGCAGCGCTCCTCGAGCGCCCCGGGGTCGACGACGAGACGCGGCTCGAGGCGCTTTCGGAGACGGCGCGGCGACGCGGCACCGCGGCCGTGGACGTGCTCATCGCGGCGCTCCGGCACGCGGACGCGCGCGAGGACGGACACGCCGATCACGTGGGATCGGAGCTGGGGCGGATTCTCGCCCGGCTCGAACCGACGGCGCTTGCCCGCGCTCGCGCGGCGATCGCAGGGCTCGCGGAGCTGGCGCGGAGGCCGGTCGTCCGCCGGCACGCGATCGCGGCGCTCGTCTCCGCGGACGGTGCGCCGGAGATCGCGTTCCGGTCGTTCTCGAGCGACGCCCGGAGACTCGAGGACTTTCTCGGCGCGGTGCCGCTCTTCGCCCGGGCCGCCGATCGCGCGGCGCTCTTCGACGAGATCGGAGATCTCGCGGGACGCATCGCGCACGGAGGGAACGGAAGCGCTCCTCCCCCGGCCCTCCCCCGCTTCGTCCGCATCGAGCTTCCGGGAACCGGCCGGACGCTGACGCTGGCCGAGGTCGAGGCTTACTCGGGCGGAGTGAACGTCGCTCCGTCGGGACGGGCGACTCAGTCGAGCGTCGCCTGGAACGGGGAGGCATCGCGCGCGATCGACGGGAAGAAGAGCGGGCGCTACGGCGACGACGGGCAGACGCACACGATCGAGGGCGAGACCGCGCCGTGGTGGGAACTGGATCTTCTCGCCGAGCGCGCGATCGACGAGCTGCTCGTCTGGAACCGGACGGAAGAAGGCGGAAAATTCGCGAAGCGGCTCGACGGATTCACGGTGACGCTCCTCGACGCGAGCCGGCGACCGGTCTTCGAGCGGAAGGACGTTCCCGCGCCGCAGGAGGTCGCCCGGTTCGAGGTCGACACCGATCCCGTCGCGCGGATCCGCGGGGCGGCGATGGCGGCGCTCGCCACGATCGAGGGGCGCGAGGCGGACGCGATCGCGGCGATCGCGCCGAAGCTCCGCGACGGGATCTCGCGCGAGGCCGCCATCCGGGCTCTCGCGACGCTGCCGCGCGAGCGATTCTCCCGCGACGCCGCCGCGTCGATCGTCGAGGGGATCCTCGCGTGGGTCTCGGAGCTCTCGGCCGACGCCGCGAGTGCGCCGGACGTTCAGGACGGCATCCGGCTCGCCTCGGACCTCGCAGCGGTCCTCCCGGACGCCGAGGCCGCGCGCGTCCGCGACGCGCTCGCCGCGCGGACGCTCGCGGTCTTCATCGTGCGGCCGATCCCGCACGAGATGCTCTTCGACGTGAAGGAGATTGTCGTCGAGGCCCTCAAGCCGGTGCGGATAGTCTTCGAGAACGGCGACATCATGCCGCACAACTTTCTCGTGGTCGCGCCGGGATCGCTCGCCGAGGTCGGGATCGCCGCCGAGGCGATGGCGTCCGACCCCGCCGCGTACGCGAAGGGCTTCGTGCCCGACACCGACAAGGTGCTCTTCGGCACGCGCCTTCTCGACCCGGGGACGTCCGAGACGATCTCGTTCGAAGCACCCGAGGCGCCCGGCGAGTACCCGTTCGTCTGCACGTTCCCCGGCCACTGGACGCGGATGAACGGGATCCTCCGCGTGGTCGGGACGCTCGAGCCGGAAGCGCCGCGCACGATTCCGACCCGCTCCGGCGCCGCCGCGGCGTCGCTCGCGAGCGCGCGGCCTTTCGTCAAGAACTGGAAGATCGAGGACGTCGAGCCCGAGCTTCACCGCGTCTCCCGAGGCCGCTCGCGCGAGCGCGGACGCCGCGTCTTCGAGGAGGCCTCCTGCGTCAAGTGCCATCGCGTGGAGAGCGGCGCCGGCGGATCGGGCGGGCCGGATCTCTCGGAGGTCGCGAAGAAGTACACGAGGAGCGAGATCCTGCGAGAACTCCTGGCGCCGTCGCGCGTCTTGAACGAGGAGTTCCGCTCGTTCGTCGTGACGACCCGCGACGAGCGCGTCCTGACCGGCGTCCTCGCGAGCCAGGACGCGCGCGCGATCCGCCTTCGCCCGAACCTCTTCGAGCCAGACGAGATCGTGGAGATCGCGCGCGCCGACGTCGTTTCCGCGCTCCCCGCGACCGTGTCGATGATGCCCGAGAGCCTCCTCGTGACGTTCGACCTGGAGGAGATCCTCGACCTCCTGTCGTTCGTGGAGGGCGGGGGGTAGAAATCGGTGCCAGGCACCGAATTCTACGCGCTAACGGAACGGGGCACGCGGACGTCTTCTCTCGCAGGCCGCTCGACGGCACCAAGGAGTCGACGCCACCATGCTCCTGAAGGCTCTCCTCATCGCTTCGCCGTTCCTCTTCGGATCGGATCCCCTCGACGACGACGCCGATCGCCTTGCCCGACTCAGGGACGACGTCGATCGCGGCCGCGCGACCACGCGCGAGGTCCTTATCGACCCGCGATACGCCGATCTGCACGCCGAGGACGCGTTTCGAGGACTGATCCGCCGGCATCCCCCCGTGGGCAAGATCCGGATCGTCGGCGAAAGCGAGCCCGGAACGCCGCTCGAGATCGACGGCGTCGTGAGCGGCTCCGCCGGAGAGCCCGTCCCCGGCGCCCTCGTCTACGTCTACCAGACCGACGAGAAGGGCGAGTACGGCGTCGACTCCCGCCACGCGCGGATCTTCGGCTACGTGAAGACCGACTCGGAGGGCCGCTTTTCCGTCCGGACGATCCGACCGGCGGGCTACCCCGGCGAGACGATCCCGCAGCACGTTCACTTCGAGGTCTATGCCTCGGGCTTCGCGACGCTCGTCACCGAGATCCTCTTCGAGGACGATCCGCGCCTCGACGCCGAGGGACGCCGGTTCGCGGAGAACGGCGGATATCCGATCGTCACGCCCGAGCACGGGAAGGACGGCGCGCTCCGCGCGGCCTGCTCGTTCGTCCTAACCCCCCGGCGGACGAGCTGACGGAGAGGCGATCGCCGCGACGGCCCACGCGTCGAGCCAGCGGAGCGTCCCCCAACCGAGAAAACCCATGTGCCCGCCTCGCTCGGTGCGCGTGACCTCGAACGGGCCGCCGCGCGGGATCGCGTCGAGCGGCGCCGCCGCGACGAGCGGATCGTCCGCTGCGTAAAGGACGCGCGTCGGCACGGTGATCTTCCCGAGCAGCGGCCCCGCGCTGCAGCGCGCGTAGTAGTCGCGCGCATCCATGAAACCGGAGCGGGGCGCCGTGTAAGTATCGTCGATTCCGACGAGCGTGACGCGGCGCGGCAATTCCGTCCTTCCGATGTCCGGGAAGAGCCGCTCGCGGTCGCGAATGTCGCGGACGAGCGCCCGGACGAAGTACGAGTGGTAGACGCGGTTCTCGCGCCGCGCGAGCCGCTCGGCGCACGCCGCGAGATCGACGGGCGGAGAGACCGCGACGACGCGCGCGAAGAGAGCGTTCGCCTCGGAACCGAGCTCGGCCGCAAGCTTGAGAGCGACGTTCCCGCTCAGCGAGAAACCGGCGAGCGTGAGCGGCGATCCGGGGGCCTCCACGCCGGCCCATCGCGCCACGGCGAAGAGATCCTCGCTCCGTCCGCTGTGATACGGCCGCCGCGCGAGACCTCGCCCGGAACCGCAGCCCCGGAGATTGACGCGGATCGCGAGGACGCCGCGCGCCGCGAGCACGCTCGCGATGCGCTGCAGGTACGGCGAGCGGTGAGACCCGCAGAGCCCGTGAGCGAGGATCGCGACCGGCGCGCCCGCGCGCCACGCCGGGGGCCGCGTGAGGTGGACCGAGAGCCGGTCGCCGTCCGCGAGATCCACGATGCGCCGCTCGGAGCGCGGCTCGAGCGGCAGGACGAGCCGCGCGGCGAGAATCGTCTGGACGTGCGGGTTCGCGAGGCCGGGAAAGGGCCTGAACGGGGCGATCGGATCGGATGCGCGCGAAGCCAAGGGAAACCCCAGGTTCCGCGCGCCTCATTCGTTGTCAACACGCGGCCGCCCGCCTCCGTACGTGCCCCTGAAACCGAAGGAGCCCCGCATGCGACACGCTTTCGTCCCGCTTGCCGTCGTTCTCTCCGCCGCCGCCGCCGCCGCGTTCAACGCGCGCGCGGACATCCCCGTCGACGCGGCCCGCATCGACGCTCTCGCCCTGAAGGCGATGAGCGAGCGCGACGTTCCGAGCGTCGTCGTCGGCGTCGTGCACGGCGACGAACTCGCGTTCGCGAAGGCGTACGGGCTCGCGAATCGTCGCGAGAAGACGCCCGCGACCGTCGAGACGCTCTATCAGGCCGGATCGATCACGAAGGTCTTCACCGCGACGCTCACGGCGATCCTTCGCGACGAGGGAAAGCTCGCGCTCGACGATCCGCTGGCGAAGCATCTCCCCGAGGGCACGAAGATCGGCTCGATCCCCCTCGCGAAGTCGGGCATCACGCTCCGGCAGCTCGCGACACACGCTTCGGGCCTTCAGCGCGACCCGAGCGGCGTCGACCGGGAGCGCCCGATCTCGTCGAAGGCGCTCCTCGCGAGCCTCTCCGACGCCTCGATCTTCTGGCCCCCGGGCGACCGCTTCGCCTACTCGAACCTGGGCTTCATGCTCCTCGGCCACGCGATCGAGCGCGCCTCCGGCGAGAGCTACCCCGATCTCCTGAAGAAACGGATCCTCGACCCGCTCGGGATGAAGAGCACGCGCCTCGCGATCTCCGACGCCGACGTGAAAGGCCTCGCCGCGCACTACTGGCCGGAAGATCCGGCGCCGCGCGGCGAGCGTCCTCCCTGGCTCTTCGGCGAGTCGTGCGCCGCGGGCGGGCTCGTCTCGACGCTTCCCGACCTCGCGAAGTTCGTCTCGCTAGAGCTCCGCGCCCGCACCGACGACGCCGGGCTGCCGGTCAATCCCGCGACGCTGCGCGAGCTGATCACGCCGCAGCGTCTCCAGGACTCGTCATGGCAGCGAGCGATCGGGCTCGGCTGGTGGATCCTCCACGGCGACACGCTCGGCGACACGGTGGTCCACGGCGGCGAGGTCGACGGACAGTCGGCGATGATCGGCTTCTCGCCCGAGCACAAGGTCGGCGTCGTCGTCCTCGCGAACTTCGGCGGCGACGTCGCCGAGCGGCTCGCGCGCGAGGTCTTTCGCGTCGCGGTGGAGCCCGCGATCGCGGAGCGCGACGCGGCGCGGCGGCTTCTCGACGCGCAAGACTATCCGGCCTGCCGGAAAGCGGCCGAGACGATCCTCGCGCGGAATCCCGAGCACGGGTGGGCGCGGTACGCGCTCGGCTTCTCGCTGCTCCGGACCGAGCCCAAGGCCGCGGCGGCGGAGTTCGAAAAGGCAGCGAAGCTCGGCTACAACCCCGCGATCTGCCACTACAACGCCGGCTGCGCCCGCGCTCTCGCGGGAGAAAGGGACGCCGCCTTCGAATCGCTCTGGCGCGCCCGGCGCGCGGGGTTCTCGGACCGGGATCAGGTCTTGGCCGACGACGACCTCGCGAGCCTCCGCGACGACCCGCGCTGGAAGAAGCTCCTCGGGCTCGACTAGACGACGTCGGGTCAGCGCCGATCCCGCTCGCGCCACCGCGCGAGGAGGTCGGCCTCGCGCTCCGGAGCGAGCCCGCGGCGGAGCTTCTTTCGCCTGTCCTCGGGCCACGAGCGACAGAACGCGAGCGTGTCCCGCACGGTCTCCTCGATCGGCCGGAAGCGGATCCCCGCCGCGATCGCCCGCGCGACGCTCCGGTGGTGGAAGCCCGCGAGAGCGCCGTTCGCGGGAGCCCAGAGCGGAAGGCCCGACCAGGGCGGGACGCCGTTCGCCTCGAGGAACTCCTGAGCGACCCAAGTGAACCGCGCGTCGTTCTCGCAGGCCATCTTCGCGTTCTCGAGGATCTCCGCCATCGAGAGCCATCGCTCCGGGCCGATCGCGTTGAAGACGCCGTTCGTGCGCGCTTCGCAGAGCGTGACGAGAAACAGGGCAAGGTCGCGCCCGTCGATCACCATCACCCGCTCGGAGGGCTTCCCGGGCGCCAAGACCTCGCCGCCGCGGTCGGTGCGCGCCACCCAGTACGCGAACCGGTCGCTCTGATCGCGCGGCCCGACGATGAGCCCCGGGCGAACGATCGCCGATCGCCCGGGCATCGACCTTTGAACGGCGCGCTCGCAGAGGACCTTGAGCGGCCCGAATGCGTCGCCGGTGAAGTCCTCGGTCTCCTGCGACAGCTCCTCGAGCGGCGCCGACTCGTCCGCTCCCGGAACGTCGTGCGAGGCGTAGGCGGAGAGGCTCGAGACGAAGACGTAGTGCGAGACGTTCGGCCCGAGGACGTCGCACGACGCCTGCATGTGGCGCGGCACGTGGCCGGACGTGTCGATCACGGCGTCGAACGTCCGGCCGCGCAGCGCCTCGAGCCCGGACGCGACCTTCGGGTCGCGGTCGCCGCGGAGCTTTTCCACGTCCGGGAAGAGGTCTGGGTTCGTGCGACCGCGGTTGAAGAGCGTCACCGAGAATCCGCGCGAGCGCGCCGTCTCGACGATGTGCGGACCGGTGAAGTTCGTCCCCCCGAGGACGAGCAGCGTTTTCTTCTTCTCGTCGGCGCGCGCGGCGCGGGCGAGCGGATAGAGCGCGGCCGCGGCGGCCGAAACCGACAGGAACTTCCGGCGGGAGACGCTCACTGGTCTTCGCCGAAGGGCACGGACACCTCGACGCTCGCGCCCCGCTCCTCGGGCGAGGGCGCGTCCTTCTCGTCGGGCCCGGCCGCGAAGCGCGGCAAGCCGCACCCCGCGAGCGCCGCGAGCACGGCGAGACGGACGAGGCGAGAGACGAGCGGTTTCATGGCGGGGCCTCCTTCGGCCCGCGCTCCGGCATACGGGCTGCCGCGCGTCCACGCTGTCGGGATCTTGCGCGATCAGTCGCTCGGCCCCGGAAGCCTCATCGCCGGGTCGCCGAAGAGCATGTATTTCATCCCCTGGAAGAAGATGCTCGGCGGGTACCACGACTCCGTCGGCTCGAGCGTCTCGAGATTCTCGCGCTCGAAGTAGAGCGTGACCGCGCGCGCCCAGAGGTCGCCAAGCCGCGGGCGCTCCTTCGTATCGCCGAGCGCGGTGACGAAGCCGTCGAGGAGCGTCGCGGCGCACGGCTGCCCGCCCGTGTTGCAGCCGACGTACGCCGCCGCTCCGGACGGCCCCTCGCGGAGGAGCCGCTCGCCGAATCCGGGCGGGTTGAACGGCCCGCGCGCGTAAGGCGCGGGCGGCGGCGCGGCGAAGACCTCGCCCGCGTTCGTGCCCGCGTGCGCGCGCCCCTCGACGTCCTCGTACGCCTCGTACGGCGGGAGCGTCGCGAACCGCGCGGTCGAGCAGCCGATCGAGAAGAAGATCGCGGGCGCCGCCGCGTTGTCGAGCTTTCCGAGATCGCCCGAGCCAAGGCTCCCCGACCAGCCGTGATCCTCGCCGTGGCCCGCGTGGAAGACGATCGTCGCGCCCGCGTTGACGAGCCGCACCGCTTCGGCGGCGTCGGGCGGCGGCGTCCGCTCGCGCTCGCCCTCGCGCGCGTAATACCGCCGCTCGGCCGACCAGCCGCGCGGGAGCTTCGCGATCGCGGCGTCGAGCATCCCTCGCGCGTCGATCCAGCCGTCGACGCAAATGAACGCCGCGGTGCGGGACGGCGATCTCGCCTCGAACGCCATCGTCTTCCGGGCGACGCGCGCCGTTTCCTCCGGCGTCGAGACGGGCCAGCGCCCCACCGCGATCTCGGGGCGGTAATCGATCGCGTCGAAGTTGACCGGGCCGGACTTGTTCTTCTCGCCGCGGACCTCGCCGAAGTAGCCCGCGTGATGCCCTTCCCGCGACGCGTTCCAATCGTCGAACGAGCCGTCCCTCTTCGCGAGATCGGCGTAGTAGAGGTCGCTCGGGTAGAACGCCACGTCGAAGGCGGGAGCGGTCACGCGGTCGAGCGCCATGTAGCGGACGGGGAAGACGTCGGCGTCGCCGACGAGGAGCGCGTAGCGGACGCCGCGCTCGCGCCAGGCGTCGAAGAGATAGCGCTTCATTTTCTCGGGATCGTCGGCGCCGGGCGTCGAGGCGAGGACGGACTCGAGCGTCGCGACCTCGACCGGGAGGTCCGCGCTCCGCCACGCGACGTACTCGGAGAGCGCGCCGTTTAGGGCCTGGGGTGCCACGACCACGAGCCGGGGGGGATCGGCCGCGCCGAGGGCGGCGGCGAGGGCGAAGGAGGCCGCGACCATGCGCCCCATGCTAAGGGCGGGAGCACCTTTCGGCGCCCCAGTCCGTAAGAAAGGCCGAATGGATCTCCCCCGCCCCTGGAGCGATCGCACGGGACCGGCCCGCGTCCCCGACTGCGTCGCGCTCGAAAGCCTGTACGAGAGCTCTCTCGTCTCGATCACGGCGTGGAGATGCCTCTACGACGGGAGGGCGCTCCGCGAGGAGCGGTTCTTCGACTCACCGGTCCTGACGATCGTCCACGCGGGCGCGTCCGTCTGTCACGTCGGCAAGCGCTCTTATATCGTGGAGCCCTCGCGCGTCTCCTTCCGGAGCCCCGGCGTCCCCCACTCGACGTCGCACCCCTTCGGCTGCGGCGACTACGGGGTGAACATCGGTGCCAGGCACCGATTTCTACGGGAGGCGATCGCGCGCTACGGCGGGCGGCGGGACGGGCCCGTGCGGTTCCCGGTGGCGACCGCGCCGGCGCCGATGCGCCCGCTCCTCCGTCTCAGGCTTCTCGTCCGGAAGCTCCGCTCGGGCGTTCCGGTCGGTTCGATCGAAGCCGAGGAGTGCCTCTTTCGGTTCATCGACGAATCGCTCGCCGCCGCCTACGGCGCCGCGCCCTCGCGCCTCCCCCGGGCGGCGGACGCGGAGACCGAGAAGGACCGCGAGCGCTGGGCGGAGGAGACGCGCGCGATCCTCTTCAGGAGCTACCGCGAGCCGCTCCGGCTCGAGGACCTGGGCGAGGCGGTCGGCGTTTCGCCCTTCCATCTCGCCCGCGTCTTCCGCGCGGCAACCGGCGTCCCCATTCACCGCACGCTCACTCGCGTCCGGCTCCTCGCCGCGCTCGAGCGCATCGCGGAAGGAGAGACCGACCTCACGCGACTCGCGATCGAGACCGGCTTCTCGAGCCACAGCCACTTCACCGCGACCTTCCGGCGCGAATTCGGCGCCACGCCGAGCGCCGTGCGCAGGATTCCGCTCCCTCGATCGCCTCGAGCCTGACGGCGCCCGCGCCGCGGCGTACACTGACCGTCCTTTGACCGGGAGGATCCCTCGCGATGAAACGGCCGCCTCGCCGTCTCCGCCTCGCCTCGAGCCTTGCGCTCGGCCTCGCCGCGCTCGCGTGCGCCACGGTCCCCGTCACCGGGCGCCGTCAGATCAGCCTCGTCCCCGAAAGCCAGGAGCTGGCGCTCGGCTCCGAGGCCTACCAGGAGATCCTGTCCGAGGAGAAGGTCACGACCAACGCGCGCGCCACGGAAATCGTGCGCCGGGTCGCGAACCGGATCACGCCTCACACGCACAAGCCGGACCTCCCGTGGGAAGTGAACGTGATCGAGTCGAAGGAGATGAATGCCTTCTGCCTCCCCGGCGGGAAGATCGCCTTCTACACCGGCATCCTCCCCGTGTGCCAGAACGAGGCGGGAGTGGCGGTCGTGATGGGTCACGAGATCGCGCACGCCATCGCGCGTCACGGCGTGGAGCGCATGAGCCAGGGCGTCATCGCGCAGATCGGCGCCGCCGCGGTCGGGATCGCGACGAAGGAGTCTCCCTACCAAAAGGAGATCCTCGCGGCATATGGCGTCGGCGCGAACGTCGGCGTCATGCTCCCGTTCAGCCGCACGCACGAGAGCGAAGCGGACCACATCGGCATCGTCTACATGGCGAAGGCGGGTTACGACCCCGCCGAGGCCGTGCGGTTCTGGCAGCGATTCGCCGAGATGAAGGGCGGATCCGCGCCTCCCGAGTGGCTGTCGACGCACCCGTCCGACGAGACCCGCGTCAGGAACCTGAACGCGCTCCTTCCCGAGGCGATGGACTACTACCGCGCCGCGCCCAATCGCTACGGAACGGGAGAGACGCTCTGACTCGTCCTCTCCGGTCGATGAAAGAGCTTTGCGCCACCTCGGCGAGTTGGTACCGTTCCGGCGGGCGAGCCTCGAATGGGGACCGCACGGCTGCGTAACATCCGGTCGTTCCGGCCGGGTGCGCCGGCGGGACCGATCCGAGAGCGACGAAAGGAGCCCCATGAGCCCACGCGGCACGAGCACGGCGAAAAAGCGAACGACGGCCAAGAAGAAGCGAGAGAGAGCGTCCGCCGGCCCGTCGTCCTCCGAGCGGCCGGAGTCGGAGCGGAGCGGCTTCTACTCCTACCTCCGCGCGCGCGTCCAGAAGATCGCGAAGGACGTCGGCGGCAAGTTCGGCGAAGACCTCGGCCGCTACGCCCTTCTCCTGCCCGATCTCTTCGTTCTCATCACGCGCTGCGCGTTCGACAAGCGCGTGCCGGTGGACTTCAAAAAGCGGATCGGCCTCGTCGTCCTGTACCTCGTCTCCCCGATCGATCTCTTCCCCGAGGCGGTCTTCGGGCCCGTCGCGTTCGCAGACGACATCGTGCTCGCGGCGTACTCACTCGATCTCCTCGTCAACCGGATCGACCCCCAGATCATCCGCGACAACTGGCCGGGCGAGGGCGACGTCCTCGACACGGTGCGCGAGATCGCGGCGAAAGCCGACCGGCTCCTCGGACGGGGCCTGTGGCAGAAAGTAAAGGCGGCGGTCGACAAAATCTTCGCCTGACGGGATCGCTGCTCATCGCGGAGGTGACTCCCGCATGTTCGCGAGACTAAAGAACCTGATTGTCGGATTCTTGAGCCTCTTCATCCGTGGCCTCGAGGTCGCGAACCCCGAGGCGCTTCTCGAGGCTGAGAGGGAGCGCCTGCGCAAGGGGCTCGCCCTCTACAACCAGAACCTGGCGCGGCAGGCGGGCTTCATCGAGCGATTGAAATCGCAGTCGGGCACCCTCAAGAAGCAGGTGCGGGAGCTGACCGCGGCGGCGACCGCGCACTTGAACGCCGGAAACCGCGAGCTGGCGGGCAACCTCGCGCTCGATCTCAAGCGCGTCAACGAGCAGCTCGAGGAGAATTCGCGCCAGGAGAAGGAAGCGGAGGACATGTACCAGAACTACCTCCGCCAGCGCGACATCGTGATCCGCGAGGCGCAGGAGAAGCTCGAATCGCTCTCGCGGAAGATCTCGCAGGTGAAGATCGTCGAGGCGCAGGCCGAGCTGTCGCGTCTCGCGACGGCGACGCCGATGGCCGTCGGCGACACGGGCGACAACCTGAAGCGCGTCGAGGAAGGCCTCCAGGAGCGCTACGAGAAGGCGGCCGGCACGGTCCGAGTCGCGAAGGACTCGGTCCTGGGCGAGGACCTGAAGATGAAGGAAGCCGAGCGCCGCGCGCTCGCCGACCAGGCGCTCGCCGAGTTCGCCGCGTCGATGGGAATGCCCGTCCCGGCGGCCGAGGAGAAGTCGGCCCCCGTCCAGAAGACGATGGGGCCGGAAAAGACGACGTAGAAACGGTACCAGGTACCGTTTTAGAAACGGTACCTGGTACCGTTTCCGCCGTTTCCGCAGTTCGCTGACCCGGAGAACATGCACATGGAAACCACGAAGGCCGGACTGACGCCTGCCGGGAAGCTGGTCGTCTTCCTCGTCGTCGTGGCGATGATCGGTGCCGGCGGCTACCTCCTCCGCGACACGCTCTTCCCGAAGGGCGAGGATTCGCAGCCGAAGCCCGTCGACATGGACAAGCTCAAGGAAACGGCGGGCGGCGGCGCGGGCGCGGAGACCGACGCGAAAGGCCCCGAAGCGCCCGATCTCGCCGGCATCACGACCGCGAAGGAGTACAAGTACGTCCCCGCGGAGAAGCTCCCGCCCGTGAAGGGCGTCTCGGCCTACAAATTCGACGACAGGACGCTCGTCTTCCCGATCAACATGTGGATCGGCTGGCTGCCCATCGTCGCGGCGAACAAGGGGTTCAAGCCGAACGAGGAGAGCGTCTTCTTCAAGAAGTATGGCTTCAAGGTGGACCTGAAGCTGATCGACGACCCGGTCGCCGCGCGCGACGCATACGCCGCCGGCGAGTCGCACGTCCTCTGGGGCACGCTCGACATGATGGTGCTCTTCACGGACGGCCTCATGAAGGACTCGCGCACCGCGCCGCGCATCTTCCAGCAGATCGACTGGAGCGCTGGCGGCGACGGCATCGTCGTCCGCAACTCGATCAAGAGCATGCGCGACCTCCGCGGCAAGACGATCGTCTACGCCCAGAACAGCCCGAGCCAGTACTACCTGAACTCGCTCCTCTTGACGGCCGGCATCCAGCCGGCGGCCGTGAAGCACAAGTACACGTCGAGCGCGTTCGAGGCGGCCGCGGCGTTCGTCGCCGACAAGTCGATCGACGGCTGCGTCTCCTGGGCGCCCGACATCTACAACATCCCCGAGCGCGTAGCGGGCACGCGCATCCTCTCGACCACAGCCGACGCGAACCGGCTCATCGCCGACGTCTACGCCGTCCGCGCGGACTTCGCGAAGGACCACCCCGACATCGTGAAGGGCCTCGTGGCCGGGATCTTCGAGGGCATGGCCGAGGTCGCGAGCGACCCCCACCCCGCCTACCGCCACCTCGCAGAGGGATTCTCGCTCCCGATCGAGGAAGTCGAGGGGATGAAGAACGACGCGTTCACGACGAACTTCGCCGAGAACAAGCAGTTCTTCTTGAACGCGAACAACCCGACGAACTTCGAGCGGACGTGGAAGACGATCTCGTACGTCTATCGGGAGCTCGGCCTCATCGCCTCTCCGATCCCTTTCGACACGATCATGGACTTCAGCGTCGTGAAGGCGCTCGCCGACGAGAACGCGTTCCCCGAGCAGCTCGCGGCGCCCGCGAAGCGCTTCGTCGCGACCGATTTCAAGAAGCTTTCGGCCGAGGCGCCGATCCTCACGCAGACGATCCAGATCAACTTCTACCCGAACAGCGCGAACCTCTACGAGCCGGCGCGCGACCAGTTCGGGAATCGTCTCGAAGGAAGGCTATACGACCCGAACGTCGACGTCACGCTCGAGCGCGTGTTCCACCTCGCGGGCCAGTTCTCGAACGCCCGCATTGCGATCGTCGGGCACACCGACTCGTCGAAGGAGGGCCAGATCCCGTTCGAGGACGTCCGCGAGCTGTCGCTCCAGCGAGCCCAGGCGGTCAAGGACTCGCTCCTCAAGAAGTACCCCGAGCAGTTCAATGCGAACAAGTTCACGGTCGAGGGTCTGGGCTGGAAGGAGCCGGCGGACCCGACCGACCGCAAGAACCACGCGAAGAACCGGCGCGTCGAGATCTCGGTCTATCAACCCGAGTCCGAGTGATCTGAGGAGAGGGGACCGCGCGCGGTGTCGATCCTCGACCGGCTGAGCCGCGTGTTCGTTCGCGATGGGAAGCCCGGGCCTTCCACTGCAGCGCCGCCCGATCCGAACGCTCCGACCGGCGAGCCCGCGGACACGCGAAAGCCCGGGCCCGGCGACGCGACGCTCGCGGCCGCTCCGCCGCCGCCCGTCCTCGCCGAGCCCGCGTTCGGGCTTTTTCGCATCCGAGGCACGGTCCGCCGGCGAACGGCTCTCCTCCTCGGCCTCGTGCCGCTCGGCCTCCTCGTCCTCGTCTGGTGGCTCGCGACGCTCGGGGACGAGCCCGAGAGCCGTCTCGTCTCGCCCGTCATCCTCCCGAGCCCGGGAGAAGTGGTCTCTTCGCTCCCCTCGCTCTGGTTCGACCGTGCGCTCATGCGGTCGATCCTGACGAGCCTCGCGCGCGTCGCCGGCGGATTCGCGGCGGCCGCCGTCGTCGCTCTCCCCCTCGGGATCGCGATGGGCTCCTTCACCAAGGTGAAGGCGATCTTCAACCCGCTGTCGGTCATGGGGAGCTACCTCCCCATCGCGGCCATCGTGCCGCTCACGCTCTCCTGGTTCGGAACGGGCGAACTGCAGAAGACGATGTTCCTCGCGATCGCGTCGTTCGTCGTCCTCCTCCCCCTCGTCGTGAAGGCGATCGACGCCGTCGAGCCGGTCTACCTCAACACCGCGTACACGCTGGGCGCCAACAAGCGCCAGACGGTCACGAAGGTCCTCCTCGGCATCGCGTGGCCGGACATCTTCGACGCGATCCGGCTCACGTTCGGCGTCGGCTGGACCTACATCATCCTCGCCGAGATCGTGGACGCAGAGCGCGGCTTGGGCTCGCTCATCATCGTGTCGCAGCGGCGGGGGCCGCGCGAGCACATCTACGTCGTCCTCGTCGTGATCATGGTTCTCGCCTTCCTCATCGATCAGGTGTTCTTCCGCGCGTCGAGGGTCCTCTTCGCCTACCGGTACGGGCGCCGATGAGCCCCGAGCAGGACGTCGTCGTCTGCCGCGGCGTCTCGAAGACGTTTCAGGCTGGAACCTCGCGCGCGAAGATCGTCATCCGCGACATCGATTTCCGCGTGAGCGACCTCCCCGACCGCGGCGAGTTCGTCGCGATCCTGGGCCCGTCGGGTTGCGGCAAGTCGACGCTCCTCAACATCCTCGCGGGTCTCGAGCCCCATTTCCCGCAGACGACGGGCGACGTGATCGTGCGCGGCGCGCCCGTCACCGGCCCCGGCCGCGACCGCGGGATGATCTTCCAGCGCTACTCGTCGTTCCCGAACCGGACCGTGCTGAAGAACATCACGTTCGGGATCGAGCTCCTTTCGCCCGACGAGCGCAAGAGCGTCGGCGTTCCTCTCGGCCCTCGCGGCCTGACCGAGTACGCGATGGAGTGGGTGCGGAAGGTCCACCTCGAAGGCTCCGAGAACCTCTACCCGCATCAGCTCTCCGGCGGCATGCAGCAGCGGGTCGCGATCGCGCGCACTCTCGCGCTCAAGCCCCGCATTCTCCTCATGGACGAGCCGTTCAGCGCCCTCGACGAGCCGACCAGGCTCGAGATGCAGGATCTCATCGTCGAGCTCTGGCACCACCTCGAAGCGACCGTGTTCCTCGTGACCCACAGCGTCGCGGAGGCCGTCTTCCTAGGCGACCGGATCTGGATCTTCACGCACGGGCCGGGCACGATCGGACGTGTCATCGGTGACCTCCCGCCACGCGACCGGCCCGCCGAAGAGGCGCAGCGGACGAAGGAGTTCCTGGACGACGTGGCGCGCGTCGCCGCCGCGTTCAAGGATGTGACCGGGGACCGCCCCGGCAAGAAGCCGAACGCGACCTGAACGCCGGCGCTATATACTCCGCCGTTTCGAAGAGAACCGTGTCCGACATCGAACCGGGATTCTGGGACTACGTCAAGGCCGCGTTCTTCGCGCGAAAGCGCGTGAAGGGCCTGGGCGGGCTGCCTCTCAACGTTCTGTTCCTGATCGGGGTCGGCATCGCGGGCCTCGTCCACCCGGGATTCCTCCTCGTGGGAGCCGGGCTCGAGGTCGGGTTCCTCGGGTGGCTCAGCCACCATCCGCGCTTCCGCGACCTCGTCCGCGGCGACCGGCTGCGAGCGCGGTCGCTGTCGTTCAACCAGAGACTCGACGCGATCGTTTCGCGGCTCGATTCCGAGTCGCGCGCGCGGTGGAGCCGCGTCGAGCGCCAGTGCACGCAGATCCGCGAGTTCAGCCCGGCGGCCGCGAGCACGACAATTGTCTTCCCCGACATCGACGAGATGAAGGAGAGCGGGCTCAACTCGCTTCTCATGATTCACGCGAAGCTCCTCCTTTCGCGTGAGATCATCTACGCGACGATCCTCGCGGGCACGGGCCGAGAGCTACAGAAAAAGCTCGTCGACACCGAGGCGCGCCTCGCGGCGGCGACCTCGGAGGCGGTGAAGCGCTCGCTCGAGGCGAACGTCGAGATCCTGAGAAAGCGCATCCGCCACTACGAGAGCGCGAGAGAGAACCTCCAGGTGATCGACGCGGAGCTCGAGCGGATAGAGAACCAGGTGGCGCTCATCCGCGAGGAGGCGTCGATGAGCCGCGACCCGGCCGCGCTCTCCGCGCGCATCGACGCCGTGGCGAATACGATCGGCGAGGCGAGCCAGTTCCTGAAGGCGAACGAAGCCCTCCTCGGAGTCCTCGGACCCGAGGAGGAGGCCCCGCCGATCGACCCCGCGCGGCGGTCGGCGACGACGCGGGAGTGAAGGAAGAGATGGCGCAGAGCCCGGCGCAGAGCCTCGCGGAGTCGCCGTACCTCGTCCATCCGGCGTGGGCGGCGCGGATGATCGAGATCTTCCGGGGCGGGACGATCAGCCAGTTCGTCCTCCACGGGAGCGTCAACGACTACGTCCCGATCCGCGCGGGCGAGTCGACGCGCTTCGTCCCGCTCTCCTCGTTCCTCTCCGAAGTCATCTTCGACCCGTTCGACGTCGTGATCTTCTACGACCGGGGGAAAGGGATCCGCTGCGCGAAGGGCGAGGGGCCCTTCCAGGAGTTCATCCGCGGGTTCGACCGCTTCAATCAGACGAACTACTCGACCGCGCCGCTCACGATGCCGAAGGACCCGAAGCGGGCGCTCGACCTTCTCCATCGTTTTCTTCTTTACGCGCTCCACATGGCGGCCGCGAAGAAGGACGCCGACTCGCCCGCGCCGTTCCGCATCGGACTCGTCGTCGAGCACGCTCAGTTCGTCGCGCCGCAGGGCGACGCGATCCAGCTCGCGAGCGACTTGGGCGAGAGCCTCATCCGGCTCCTCGACTGGGCGCAGGACCCGGCGATCCTCGGAGCGAACATCGCAACGGTGCTCGTCGCGGAAAACCTCCGCGATCTCAACCGGCAGCTCGTCGACTCGCCCTACAACGCGAAGATCCATATCGAGCTGCCGAACGAGGCCGAGGCGCTCGACTACTTCCGCGCGCTCGAGATCGAGTTTCCGCCGTTCAAGGAGTTCGCGCGCATCCCGGTCGAGTCGCTCGCGAAGAAGGCCGTCGGGCTCTCGCGCGTCAACATCCGGAACCTCGTGACGCTCGCGGTCCAGAACGCGCGCCCCATCGACTCGGAGTATTTCGCGCGGACGAAGCGGGACCTCATCGAGAAGGAGTGCTTCGGCCTCCTCGAGTTCATCGAGACGACGAAGACGCTCGACATGGTGAGCGGCCACGAGGAGGCGAAGGCGTGGCTGCGCGAGGACGCGGAGCTTCTCCGCCGCGGCGAGACAAGCGCGCTCCCCATGGGCTACCTCTTCGCGGGGCGCATCGGGACGGGGAAGACGTTTCTCACGACGTGCTGGGCGGGCGAGATCGGGATCCCGTGCGTCGTCCTCAAGAACTTCCGCGACAAGTGGCAGGGCTCGACCGAAGGGAATCTCGAGAAGATCTTCACGGTCCTCCGCGCGCTCGGCCAGGTCCTCGTCTTCATCGACGAGGCCGACCAGGCGACGGGGAAGCGCGAGGGCGGCGACGGCGACTCCGGCGTCTCCGGCCGCGTCTACGGCATGCTCGCGGCCGAGATGTCGGACACGACGAACCGCGGGAAAATCGTCTGGGTCTTCGCCACGAGCCGCCCCGACCTCCTCGAGGTGGACTTGAAGCGCGCGGGCCGGCTCGACGTCCACATCCCGCTTTTCCCGCCGCAGGACGCGAAGTCCCGGAACGATCTCTTCCAGGCGATGGCGAAGAAGGTGGGTCTCAAGAGCGCCGACGGCGAGCTGCCGCTCCTCCCGCCCGACCTCGAGATCGGCGGCAACGAGATGGAGGCGATCCTCGTCCAGGCGCGCCGGAAATTCCTGCTCCACGGCGCGAAGAAGAAACAGAAGCTCTGGGACGTCGTGAAGACCGAGCTCGAGAGCTTCCGGCCCTCGGCGCACACCCGCCACCTCGAGTACATGGACCTCGTGGCGGTGAAGGAATGCACCGACAGCCGCTTCCTCCCCGAGAAGTTCCGCAAGATGACGCTCGACGAGGTGGAGCGGCGAATCGACATGCTGAAGCCGTTCGTGGGGTGACGCATGTCGGAGGACGGCGATCGAGAACGGCGTGTCATCCGCAACGTCGATCCTCTCCGCCGTGAAGAAATTCTGGCCCGCGTGAGGGAGCTCGCCGGGCGGATGCGCCGCGAGCTCGGAGCGGAGAGGATCATCTTGTATGGCTCGTTCGCGGGCGGCTGGGTCCACGAGGGGAGTGACATCGACCTCGTCGTCGTGGCTCGGCTTGCCGGAAAGATGCCGGCGAGGATCGAGAAGGTCCTCGCGATGACGGACCTCCCGGTCGAGCCGCTCGTCTACACGCCAGAGGAGTTCGAGCGGCTCCGCGCGGAGCCGTCATCGATCGTCGCCGAGGCGCTCAAGACCGGCGTCGATCTCTGACGGACGCGGCACGAGCGCGACGACGAGCGGCGGCGGCGAGAGGGCCGCGTCCCGCACGACGGCCGGCCGGTATCCCTCGCGGAAGACGCGGAGCGTCGCGCCGGACGGAACGAGGCCGCCGATCCGGAACCGCCCGCTCTCGTCCGCGACCGTCACCTCCGCACGCTCGTTCGGCGCGCCCGCGGCGTCGAGCCCGAGCACCGCGGCGCCGCCGATCCCCTCGCCGGTCGCGGCGTCGACGACGCGGCCCTCGATCGCGATCTCTGGGGAGAGCGCGAGATCGACAATCGCGGGCGCGCCCGGCGACGCGATGAGCGTCATCGTCACCTGCGCGCGCCCGGGGCAGGCCGCGGTCACGCGACAATCGCCGGCCGGCAGGCTCTCGGCCCGGAACCGCCCGTCGGCCCCGGTCACGAGCGCCCCCTCGCCTCCGCCGATCCGCCGCGTCGCGACGTGATCCGGCCACGGGGCCTCCGGATCGCCTCGCGGCGGAGGCCGCACGCGGACGAACGCACCCGGCAGCGGCCGGCCCGTCGCGGCGTCGCGGACGACGCCCTCGACCACGCACTCGGGAATCCAGATCGTGATCGTCGCGCGCTCGGGCGCCACGACGTCCACCTCCGCGGACGCGCGGTCCCACGGCTCGTCCGGGAATCCGACGTCGATCCGGTACCGCCCCGGATCGACTAGCCCCGCGTCGGCGCGCCCCTCCGCGTCCGTCGTCACCTCGACGTAGTCAGGCTCGTCCATCGGTCCGCGGCACCGGACTCGCACTCCCGCGGCGGACGCTCCTCGCGACACGACGCGGGCCTCGATGGAGCCGAGGTCGGCGAGGGACAGCGAAACGTCCGCTGTTGCGCCGCGCTCGACACGGATGAGAGTCCGCGGTGCCAGCTTCGCGGAGTTCGGACCGGTCCGGACGATGAGCCACCGGCTCCGGCCGAGTGCGTGCTTCACCGAGACGTCCCAGTCGCCCTCTTCGAGCTCCACGAGAAACGCCCCTCGATCGTCCGAGCGAGCCTTGGCGAACCGGGTGGGCAGCGACTCGAAACTCACCCACACATCCGGCGCCGGCCGACCCGACTCATCGAAAACACGACCGGCGATCGAGCCCGAGACTCGATCCGGCATCGAGCGCGGCCACTCGAGAGAGGGAACCTCCTCGCGCGGACCCAAGACTTCCGGAGCGACGCCGATCCCCACGTCGGCCACCGACCCGAGCACGACGCTTGGCCCCTGGAGCATTCCCTGGCCAGCGACGCCACCCTCGAACACGAGATCGACCGACTCCTGCGCGTGCCATTCAAAACAGAACCAGCCGTCCTCGTCGGTCTCGCCGCGGACGCGCGGGACCTGATCGGAACTCGAGAGAATGTTGATCATCGGCCACGCCGTCCCCTTCACACTCGGCGCCGCGCGTCCGTCGCGATCGACGAGCCGGCCCACCAGGAAGCCGGCTCTCGGCGCGGGCGGCGGCGATTCAGGAGTCTTCGCTACGGCGTCCCCGCGGACCGTATCCGGCGGACGCTCCTCGGCGTCGTGTGCCACCGGCGGGCGAGAGCGGCTTGGAGCGTCGATCGTGCGCCTCTCGGCGACTCCTCCGCCGCGATCGATGCGACCGTCGCCGTCTTTTCGCAGCGCGATCGCGAGCGCGATCCCGGCGGCGGCGAGGACCGCGACGCCGAGACCGAATCGCGCGGCGCGGCTCATTCGCTCCGCGAGAGCCGGATCGTGACCGTCGACTCGCCGCGCCCGGCCACCTCGGCCTCGCCCGACCAGTGCTCGTACTCCGGCCGGAACACCTGCAAGAGCACGCGCCCGGGCCGAACGCCGCTCAGCCGGAAGCGCCCGTCCGAATCGGTCGAGACCGACCCGCCGAGGAGGAGCGGGCTTCCGTCCGCGTCGCGCGCGCTGACGAACGCGCTCGAGAGCGGCTGATCGGTCGCGGCGTCGCTCACACGGCCCACGAGGACGCCGCCCGCGCCGAGCTGGATCTCGACGCCCGCGGCGACGTCGCCCGCCTCCATGATCTGCACGGGAGAGACCGACTCCTGCCCGTAGCCGTCCTTCGCCGCGGAGACGCGGTACTTTCCCGCGCCGACGCGCGGGATCCGGAATTTCCCGTCGCGGCCGGTGTAGATCCCCTCCGGCCCGCCGCCGAAGCGCATCGACATGCGGACGCCCGGTGTCCTCTCTTCGCCGAGCGGCTCGATCGAGACCCGCGCGCCCTCGATCGGGTCGCGCGAGAGCCGGTCGAGGACCGCGCCCTCGATCGACCCCGTCGGAAGCGGAACGTCCTTTTCCACGCTCCGGCCGGGCACGAGTTCGACTGCCTCCGTCACGAGCGCGCGCGTCTCGGGCGGCACCCGCACCTCGAACGTGTACGCGCCCGGATCGAGCCTCTCGTACTCGAAGCGGCCCTCCTCGTCCGTCCGCTTCACCATGGGGAGAGCGAACGCGCCTCGCGGCGAGAGGTGCACCGTCGCACCGGCGACGCCCTTGTCCCCCTCGACGACGCGGCCCGAAAACGCGCCGAGGTCGGCGTCGGAGAAATCGACGCGCACGACTTGTCCCGCGAGGACGTCCACCGGGATTCCCTCCGGCGGCGGCTGGAAACCGTCCGATCCCGAGCGGCGCATCACGGCGACGAACCGCATGCCGGGCTCCGTCTCCGGCTCGCGCTTCACGACGTACGACCCGGGCGTCAGGTTCTCGACTCGGTAGTACCCGTCGGCGCCGGTCTTCGCGTTCTTGCTCGTCCCCTTCAGATCGCGGACGGAGACCGGCGCGCCCTCGATCGGACGCCCGTCGATCCCGGTCACCCAACCCTCGACCGCGCCGGCGGCGCCGAGCGTGATCGTGATCGGCCCCGTCGCGAGGCCGGCGGCGACGCCGAGCCCCGCGAGGTCTCCGCGCGCGTGCGTCGGGTGGCTTGCGACGACGCGGTACGAGCCGGTCGCGAGCTCCTCCAGGGCGAACTCGCCGCGGGCGTCGGTCTCGGCCGAGGCCGCGATCTCGGTGAGGAGCGGCTCCATACTCTCCTCGCCCGCGCCCCGCGAGATGACCACGAGGTCGCCCGCGGCGTCGCCCCCGGGCGAAAACGGGATCGCCCTCACGGAGGCCCCGGCAATCGGCGCGCTCGTCCCCTCCTCGCGCACGACGCCGAAGATCGACCCGCCGCGCTCGAGCCTCAAGACGACCTGCGCGACCGCGGGCGCGGGATCGACCGACACCGGGTCGCTCTTCGCTTCCGCCGAGCCTTTTGCTCGCGCGCCGACGACGTAGCGGCCGGGATCGAGACCCTCGATCCGGAACCGCCCGCCGGAGCCGGCGGCGACGCGGACCCGGTTTTCCTTCTCGCCGGCGGGGAGTCCGGGCATCCGGAGGCGGAACGGACCCTCCGCCTCGATCTCCGTCCACGCCTCGAACTCGCCCGCCACGGGATCGCCGGTCACGGCGTCGATGGCGATCCCCTCGATCGCGCCGGGGAGCGCGAGCGTCACGAGGAGGTCGGTCGTGCCGCCCGTCGTGCTCGTCTCGCTCCGCGCGAACCCGTCCGCCGTCACCTCGACGCGGCACGGCCCGCTCGGCGCGCTCGTGACGCGGAACTCGCCCCGCTCGTCCGTCCGGACGCCGCCCACACCGGACGTCGCTCCCGTGCCGCGGACGATGATCTCGGGTCCCGCCGTGCTGACGCGGACCGAGGCGCCCGCGACCGCGGCGCCGTCCGGACCGACGACGCGGCCCGCGACGACGAGCCCTCGCTGCAGGCGGATCCTCAGGTTCGCGACTCGCTCCCCCTCCTTCGCCGAAACCGGCGGCGTCGTCGCGAGCGTGAATCCCTCCGCCCGCGCGAAAAGGAAAAAATCGCCCGCGGAGAGGCCGGAGAACCGGAACCGTCCGTCGGGCCCCGTCGTCTTCGAGCGCCGCCCGTCGGCGCCGACCGGGCGGGCGCCGATCGCGGGTCCGCCGAGCGAGACGGTCGCGCCCGCGACCGGCGCGTCGTCGGGATCGATCACGATCCCCTCGAGCCGCGTACCGAAGGACATCGCGTGGTCGCCGAGATCGAGCGTGACGCCGCCGAAGACGACGACGTCGGGAACGGAAAGAGGGAGGTAATCCTCGTGCGCCGCCTCGAGCGAGAGGCCGTCGCGCGCGGGGGCGCGCGCGAGGACGAATCGGCCGTCGGCGCCGGAAGTGCCGCTCGCGACCGGGCCTTCACTCCCGGCGAAAACGAGCCGGACGGAGGCGCCCTCGACGGGGGCGCCGTTCGGATCGAGGAGTCGCCCGACGACGTCGGCCCGCGACTCGACGGGCTCGTCGCCGGAAACGGCCGCCGAACCGCCCGGATCCGCGCCGGTCTCCGCGGACCGGATCGCCGCCCTGCTCCGATCGTTGCCGCCCGGCGCCGGCGATCGATCCGAGGCCGCGGGCACCGCACGCGGGCCCGGATCCCGCGCCGGAGCGCGGGGCGCGGCCGCTCGGTCTTCGAGAAGGCTCGTCGCGACGAGGACCGTCGCGACGACGAGCGCGGCGGCCGCGACGGTGAGAACGAGAAACCGAGTCGTAGTCATGTCGTCATCAACCCCGACCGTTCCGATGTTGCGCCCGGGACGCCGTCGGCTCCCATTCACGGCCCGGGTCGCGAGCCGCCGGCCGTCGCGCGCCTGCGCGCGATCGCGGCCGGCCCGTGTCGAAAAGCTATCTTATCCGCTCCCCTCCCCCGGAGGACCGAGACCCCATGCGCGAACGACACACGCCGGCGAGCCGCCTCCTCGTCCTCCTCGCTCCGGCGATCGCCGCGGCGGGCGCCTTTTCCTGCGCGTCCTCGCCGAAGACGCACCTCGCCGAGACGATCCCGACCTCGCACGGCACGGGCGAGGCCGCGATCCGGACCTCGGCGGAGGCTCGGCTCGCATTCAAGGAGGTCAAGGGACCGTACACCGAGATCGGTCCGGCCGTGGAGGAGATGTGGGCGTACGCGCTGAGCGTCGGAATCGAGCGACCGGTCATCCGCGTCATCTATTACGACGATCCCGAGACCGTCGATCCGCGGGTCGCCCGCTCGGACGTCGGCTTCGAGGTCCCCGTCGCCGTCGCGCCGCGGCTCGACTCGTCTCCTTACCGCACCCGCGTCGTCCCTTCGATGAGGATCGCCACGCTCACCGTAAAAGGACCTCCGACGACGACGTGGGAGTGCTACGGGACGCTCGAGCGCTGGGCGAGCTCCCGCGGCGCCGAGGTCGACCGAGGAGCGCCCGTTCACGAGACGTACGTCGGCTCCCCGGGCACCCCGCTCGCCGAGTTCGAGGTCGAGATCGCGATGCCGCTCGCCGGGGAGAGGCCGAGAAGCTGACCGGCCCCGGCGCCGCCGGGATAGACTCGGGCCCCATGCGGCTCGAGGCTTCTGACCGGACGTTCGTCCCGAGGTACACGGCGGGGCTCCTGTCGTTACTCGTTTTCGTTCCGCTCGCGGCGGGACGCGCGGGCTCGCGCCCGCAGGGCGACGAAGCGGCCGCGATCCTCCGCCCGGCCTGGGACGCGCTGCACCGGTACGAGCCGGACTTCGGCTTCGACGCCGAGTTCACGTTCCGGTCGACGGCGACCTATCGCGGGATGTCGGTCAACGGCCGCCGCGAGGAGTCGGCCGCGGGATCCGGGCGGGTCTTCTACCGGGGACCGGGGCGCCTCTCGATCCGGTCGAAGTCTCCCGTCCCGGCCGAGGCCGAGGCCCTTCTGCGCGAGGCCACGCGGCGCAGCGAGTCGCTCCGCTTCGAGGCCGAGTTCGAATCCGCCTCTCTCGCGATCGAGCGCGAGGGCGAGCGGGAGGTGATCCGCGTCAAGGACGGCGCCCGGCTCTTCCTCGCCGGCCCGGGCAGCGGCGCGCGCGAATGGGTCCAGGTGAGAGGGGGACGCATCGCGGCCGCCGCCGTCCGCCTCGGTCGCCCGGGGACCGCCGAATCGAGCGTGGTCCACGAATTCGAGTCGGTCGACGTGACGGGAGGAGTGTTCCTCCGGCGCGTCACGTCGCGCTGGCATGCCGAGCGGTTCGTTTTCCGAGACGTCGCCGTGACGCCGGTCGAGATCGACGGGACAGTCCTCCCCGGGACGATCGACCTCGTCGAGACGGTCTCGAACCGCGACCCGGACATCCCCTCGGCGCTCTCAAAGGGCGGCGTCGTCGGCATGACGACGACGGCGCGGATGGAGCTCACGGCGTTCTCCGTCCGGCGCGGCCTCGCGCCACCCTCCGCCGACTCGCCGGCGGGCGCGGTCCTCGAGGCCGCGTGGGCGCGGTTTCCGCGCGTCCCATCCGAGGGCGGGACGCTCCGCGCGCGCGTCCGGGCCGAAGTGAGCCCCGGGCGGCCCGGCGGACCGGTCCGGGTCGCGGTCGAGGGGGACCTCGTCGCGGCGTTTCCGCCGGACACGGCCCCGAACGAGCCGGCCGTGACTCTCGAAAGCGCCACGGTTGACCGGCGGTGCCCGCCGGACGCCGCGCCCTTCGCCGTGTCGCGGGCGATCTCGCTCTGCCGGACCGCGCTCCTCCACCTCGCGACCCCGCCCTACCGCCGGGAGTTCGCGGGCGTCGAGGCGCGCCTCTCGTCGGAGCATCCGCTCGTGCGCATCGAGACGTCGCCCTGGTCCGCCGCGGCGATCGAGATGCCGAGCGCGGACGGCGGGTTCATCCGCCTCGTCTCGGCGGCGGGCGCGACGCTCAAGGAGATCCGCCTGGAGGCGAGAGGCGACGTCCGCCTGCCGGTCCGGATCGCCGGGCCCGACGGCGTCGAGACTCTTTCCTGGACGCGCGCGGGCGGCGTCTTCGTGCCCGCGCGCTACCGGACGATCCCGACGAACGACCGCACCCGCGAGGAGATTCGGTTCGACTCGCCCGCGTTCGAATAGAGCCGCCTCACGGCGGCGCGACGAACGTCGTCGCTCCGGACAGGAGGAGCCCGCCGAGGGCGGCTCCGTTCACGTCGCACGCGGCCTTCTTCTTCGCCGTCGCGCCCACGATGCGCAACCTTTCGGGGATCGTGAGCGCGTCGGGCTCGTCGCCGACGCGCCGCCGAAGAGCACGGTGACGCCGTCATGGAAGCGCTCGCCGGTCTATGATTCCCGTCGAAAGGAGGCGTCATGAACCCGGCGAAGCTCACGTGGCTCGGCCACTCGACGTTCCACCTCGAAACCCCCGGCGGGAAGCGGGTGCTCCTCGACCCGTGGCTCGAGAACAACCCGAAATGCCCGGACGCGATGAAGAAGATCGACCGCCTCGATCTCGTTCTCGTCTCGCACGGGCACTTCGACCACATCCAGGACGCCGTGCCGATCGCGCGGAAGCTCGATCCCGAGTTCGTCTGCATCTACGAGATCGGCGCCTTCCTCGAAAAGCGCGGAGCGAAGAGGGTCCGCGCGATGAACAAGGGGGGCACCCAGACCGTCGCCGGACTCGCGATCACGATGGTCCACGCCGACCATTCGTGCGGCATTCAGGACGAGGAGGGGAACATCGTCTACGGCGGCGAGGCCGTGGGCTTCGTCGTCCGCCTCGAGGACGGGAAGAAGATCTACTACTCGGGCGACACGAACGTCTTCTCCGACATGAAGCTCGTCCGCGAGCTCTACGCGCCGGACGTCGCGATGATCCCGATCGGAGACCTCTTCACGATGGGGCCGCGCGAGGCGGCCGCGGCGGTGAATCTCATCGGGGCGAAGACGATCGTCCCCATGCACTGGGGCACCTTCCCCGCGCTCACGGGGACGCCCGGGAAGCTCCGCGACGCGCTCCAGGGCGCGCGAGGCCTCAACATCATCGAGATGAAGCCCGGCGACTCGACGACGCTCTGACGCCGCGCGGCTTTCCCCGCCGCCGCCGGAACGTCACGACGCAGCACCCGAGGTCGAGCGAGGCCCCCTCGAGAGCGCCCCGCACGCGATCCCGGAGCGCGTATCGAGCGAGGCGGCCCGAGCGCTCCGCCGCGACGAGTCCGCTCCGGCGGAGCGCCGCGAGGTGGTGGGAGACGAGGCTTTGCTCGGCGCCGAGCGCTTCGGCCAGTTCCCCCACCGCGCACGGACCGTCGAGGAGGCGGAAGACGATCCGCAGGCGATTCGGCTCGCCGAGCGCGCGGAAGAGGTCCGCCTGCCAGGCGGCGTCGTCGTCACGCGAATCCGGAGGCATGCAGGGAATGTACCGCTCCTCGGGGAAGCCGTCGAGTCCGCCTTGACGCATGAACGCGCGTTCATGTATGACGCCGCCATGCGCACGAAGTCCGCTCCCCGCTCCCGCGAGAACGACCTCCGCACCTGGCTCCGCGAGTACTACGGCCGCGTCCTCCGCTCGAACCGCGATTTCGAGAAGTCGGCCTGCTGCACAGGCGAGACCGAGCGCAGGCACGCCCCGATCCTCGCGCTCCTCCCCGCGGAGGTGACCGAGAGGCACTACGGCTGCGGCTGCCCGATTCCGGACGACGATCTCTCGGGCCTCCGGGTGCTCGATCTCGGCTCCGGAGCGGGCGTCGACTGCTTCATCCTCTCCAAGCTCGTGGGACCTCGCGGCTTCGTCCTCGGCGTCGACATGACCGACGAGCAGCTCGCCGTCGCGCGCCGACACGCTCCGGCGGTCGCGAAAGCGTTCCGCCACGCGAAGCCGAACGTTTCGTTCGAGAAGGGTTTCATCGAGACGTGCGACGGCGTCCCGGACGGATCGATCGACCTCGTCGTCTCCGACTGCGTCATCAACCTCTCGCCGGCGAAGGACCGCGTCTTCCGGACCATCCACCGCGTCTTGAAAAACGGCGGCGAGTTCTTCGTGTCGGACATCGCCGCCGACCGCCGCGTCCCCGACTCGATCCGGAACGACCCGAAGCTCGTGGCCGAGTGCCTCGGGCTCGCCCTGTACGAGCACGACTGGTTCGACGCGATGAAGGACGCGGGCTTCCCCGACCCGCGCGTCGTCCGTCGCTCCGTTGTCGCCCGCGACGTCGCGGGCGAGCCGATCGTCTTCTCGTCGCTCACCGTGCGCGCGTTCAAGCTCGATCCGCCGCTCGAACGGCGCTGCGAGGATTACGGGCAGACGGCGGCCTACCGCGGCACGATCGCGGGGCTCCCCGCCCGCTTCTCGCTCGACGACCATCACGAGTTCGAGGCGGGGCGGCCTCTCGCCGTTTGCCGCAACACGGCGCGGATGCTCTCCGAGACGCGACTAGCGCGGCACTTCGACGTGACCGACGCGATCCGCCACTTCGGCCTCTTCCCGTGCGGCCCGGCCGCTCCCTCGCGCGAGGGAGGCGGCGCGGCCCCCTGCTGCTGAGGACCGCTTTTCCGGCGCGGCGCCTTTCCTCCCGCGGCCGAGGCTGGGATGATGGCGGGACCGTCACTTCCCGGAGACAAGAGATGCCCTCTCTCCTCGCGCCCGCCCTCGTCTCGCTTCTCGTCACCCTTCCCGCCGCGCCGCACGGCGAGGCGCCGACCGTCCTTCGCGCCGCGCGCCTCTTCGACTCGCGGACGGGCACCGTCGAGACGCCGGGAATCGTCGTCGTCGAAGGAGATCGGATCGCCGCGGCCGGTCCGGGGACCGCGGCCCCCGAGGGCGCGACCGTGATCGACCTCGGCGACGCGACGCTTCTTCCCGGGTTCCTCGACTCGCACACTCATCTGTCGATGGAGATGCACGACGACTGGAAGCAGGCGACGATCGACGGCTTCCGGAAGTCGGCGGCGGAGATCGCTCTCGACGCGATCGAGTACCCGAGGAAGACGCTCCGCGCCGGATTCACGACCGTCCGCGACGTGGGCTCCGGCGAGCTCGTCGACGTCGCGCTCCGGAACGCGATCCGGGCCGGGAAGATCGAGGGCCCGCGCATGCTCGTCGCCGCGAACGCGATCGGCTCGGCGGGCGGCCACGCCGACGGCACCGGCGGGTTCAAGCCGGCGGTCTTCGGCCACGAGCCGGGGCCGTCCGTCGGCATCGTCTCGGGCCCCGACGAGGCCCGCGCCGCGGTCCGGTACGCGGTGAAGTACGGCGCCGACGTCATCAAGTGCTGCGCGACGGGCGGCGTCCTCTCGCTCGCGGACGAGGTCGACACGCCGCAGATGACGCAGGCGGAGCTCGACGCGATGGTCGAGGAGGCGCACGACCTCCGAAAGAAGACGGCCGCCCACGCGCACGGCGCCGAAGGGGCGAAGCGCGCGATCCGGGCCGGCATCGACAGCATCGAGCACGGCTCGTTCCTCGACGACGAGGCGCTCGACCTCATGGTCGCGAGCGGCACGTATCTCGTTCCGACGCTCATGGCGCACGTCGGCATCTCGGAGCGGCTCTCGCGCGCGGCGTTCATGCCCCCCAACATCGTCGAGAAGGCGAACGCCGCCGGAGCGGCCGTGCGCGAGACGACGCGCCGCGCGATCCGGAAGGGCGTCCGCATCGCGTTCGGCACCGACGCCGCGGTCTTCCCGCACGGCCGGAACGCGGAGGAGTTCCGCCTCCTCGTCGAGTGCGGGATGAGCCCGAAGGACGCGCTCAGGAGCGCGACGTCCGACGCGGCGCGCCTTTTCGGACTCGAAACGGAGGTCGGACACCTCGAGCCCGGGTTCGCCGCCGACGTGATCGCGGTGCCGGGCGACCCGACGAAGGACGTCCGCGCGACCGAGCGCGTCTTCTTCGTGATGAAGGGCGGCACCGTCTTCCGGAACGACAGGGTCTCGTCCGCGTCCGAGCGCGCTTCGGGTCAGTAGCCCCCGTCGTCCTCGGACAACGGCACGCGGCCCTTGAACCGCCGGTAGACGAAGACCGTGTAGCCCGCGGCGAGCACCATGCCCGGCAGGAACCACGCGAGAGCGACCGCGAGACCGTGCTCGGACGCCGCCGCGGCTGCGGCCGAGAGCGACCGCTCGGGATAGGGCCGCGACGGGAGCACGTACGGGAAGACGTCGAAGGCCGCGCAGCCGAGCATCCCCGCGACGAAGAGCGTCGAGCCGAGGAAGGCCCGGCCGTCCCTTCCGCCCCGAACCGAAAGGAGCGCGAGGACGATCCCGAGCACGGCCGAGAGCGGGAAGAGAGCGCCGGGCGGGAACGCGAGGAAGGAAGTCCAGAGCCACGGACGGATGCCCACGGTCGCGGCGATCGTTCCCGCAGCGAGGACGGCGACCACTCCGACGAGGCGCCGCGCGAGGCGACGCGCTCGCTCGCTCACGGGGCCGTCCGTCTTGAGCGAAAGCCAGCTCGCCCCGTGCCACGCAAGCGTCGCGGCGCAGAGAATGCCGACGAGGAGAGTGTAGGCGTCGATCGCGCCCGGCTCGGGCCCGAGGAAAAGGTCGCCCCAGAGCGGGAGGAAGAAGCGGCCCTCTTCGTCCGCCGGCACGCCGCGGAGCACGTTCCCGAGGGCGACGCCGAAGACGAGCGCGAGGAGACCGCTCGAGCCGGAGAAGACCGCGTCCCAGAACGGCCGCCACACGGCGTTCTCGATCTTCCCGCGGAGCTCGATCGAGAGGCCGCGGAGCGCGAGGAGCCAGAGGACGAGCATGAGCGGCAGGTAGAAGCCGCTGAAGGCGCGTGCATAGAGCGCGGGGAACGCGCAGAAGATCGCGCCGCCTGCCGCAAGGAGGAAAACCTCGTTCCCGTCCCACACCGGGCCGATCGACCGGAGGACTTGGCGCCGCTCGCGGTCGTCGCGCGCCACCGCGAAGTGGACGAGCCCCGCGCCGAGGTCGAACCCATCGAGGACGACGTACGCAGCGAGAAGGAGCGCGACGAGGACGAACCAGACGGTCGGGAGGTCCATGGCCGCGCCTCAGTGCGAGCCGGCCGCGGCGGCGGCCGGACCTCGCTCGATCTCGCGCGCGACGAGGAAGAGGAAAAGGACGCCGAGGACGAGGTAAAGCCCCATGAACCCGATCAGCGAGAAGAGGACGTTGCCGCTCGAGACGTTCGTTGACGACCCCTCGCTCGTTCGGATGAGCCCGTGCACGATCCATGGTTGGCGGCCGAGCTCCGCGGTCATCCAGCCCGCCGTGTTCGCGATGTACGGGAGCGGCGTGACGAGGAGGAGCGCGAAGAGCGTGCCGCGAGAGGCGAAGAGCCGCCCGCGGAAGAGCCGCCACGCCGCGACCGAGAACAATGCAGCGAGGATCGTGCCGATGCCGACCATGACGTGGTACGCGTAGTAGAGGAGCGGCACGTTGTCGGGCCACTCGTCCTCGGGAAACGCGTCAAGCCCCTTCATCTCAGCGGTCCAACGCCGGTAGGTGAGGAACGAAAGCATCCGCGGCACCTCGATCGGGTTGTCGAGGCGGCGCTTTTCCATGTCCGGCTGCCCGACGAGGACGAGCGGAGCCCCCTCGACCGTCTCGAAGAGGCCTTCCATCGCGGCGAGCGTCGCGGGCTGGTGACGGGCGACCATCTTCCCCTGCAAGTCCCCGGTCGGAAACGCGGCGGCGAGCGTTGCCACGAGTCCGGAGACGACGCCGAGCCTGAGGAAGAGGCGGCCGTCCGCTTCGTGGCGCCGGAGGAGGAGGTAGAAAGCGCCCACCCCCGCCATGACTCCGGCCGACGTGATCACCGACCCCGTCATCGTGTGGAGGTACTGCCACGGGAGCCACGGGTTCGAGAAGAGCGCGGCGAAGCTCTCGAGCCTCACGATCCCGTCTTCGCCCATCGAGTAGCCGACCGGATGCTGCATCCACGCGTTCGCGGCCACGATGAAGAACCCCGACAGCCACGATCCCGCGAACACGAGGAGGCTCGAGGCCCAGTGGAGCGCGGGCGGAAGGCGCTTCTCGCCGAAGAGGAAGAGTCCGAGGAAGCTCGACTCGAGAAAGAACGAGAAGACCCCCTCCATCGCGAGGAACTGTCCGATCACGCCGCCCGTCCGCTCCGAGAAGCGCGCCCAGTTAGTGCCGAACTGGAACTCCATCGGGATGCCGGTGACGACGCCCATCCCGAAGTTGAGCGCGAAGATCCGCATCCAGAACCGCGCGGCGCGCGCCGCCCGCTCGTCGCCCTTCCGCCACGCGCGCGTCTTCAAGAGGAAGACAAGGAGCGCGAGCCCCATCGTGAGCTGGGGGAAGAGATAGTGATACGCGATCGTGAACGCGAACTGGATCCGGTGGAGGGTGAGCGCTTCGTCCATGCGGGCCTGTTCCCGGGCGCGGAAGATAGCACCGCGCCGCCGCGCGGGGATCCCGGTGCTACGATCGTCCGCGCATGCCGTCCTCAGGAGCCTCCCCGATACGTCCCGAGGTCCTCGCCCCCGCGGGCACCCCGCTCGCGATGAAAGCCGCCGTCGAGAACGGCGCCGACGCGATCTACTTCGGCCTCGAGAAGTGGAACGCGCGCGAGCGGGCGGAGAATTTCCGGCTCGCGGAGCTTCCGGAGACGATGCGGATGCTCCGCCGGCGCGGCGTGAAGGGGTACGTGGCGTTCAACACGCTCGTCTACGAGAGCGAGATCCCCGAAGCCGAGCGAATGATCCGCGCGATCGCCGAGGCCGGCGCCGACGCGATCATCGTTCAGGACGTGGGCGTCGCGCGCCTCGCGCGCGAGACGGCGCCGAGCCTCCCCGTCCACGCCTCGACGCAGATGACGGTCACGGACGCCGAGAGCGCCGAGTTCGCGCGGAGCCTCGGGGCGACGCGCGCGATCGTCGGCCGCGAGCTCTCCGTGGAGGAGATCGCCGCGATCGCGCGGCGCACGTCGCTCGAGCTCGAGACGTTCGTGCACGGCGCGCTCTGCGTGTCCTACAGCGGCCAGTGCTTCACGAGCGCCTCGTGGGGCGGCCGCAGCGCGAACCGCGGCGAGTGCGCGCAGGCGTGCCGGCTTCCGTACGATCTCGTCGTGGACGGCGCGGCGCGCGACCTCGGGCCCGTGAAGTACCTCCTCTCGCCGCAGGACCTCGTCGGCGTCGACTTCGTGCCCGGCCTCGTCCGCGCGGGCGTCGTCTCGCTCAAGATCGAGGGGAGACTCAAGAGCCCCGAGTACGTCGCGATGACGACCGCGACCTACCGGAAGGCCGTCGACCGCGCGATGGAGGGACGGGAAGCCCCGCTTCTCGCGCCCGAGGAGATGCGCGAGCTCACGCAAGTCTTCTCGCGCGGCGCGTCGCCCGGATTCCTCGGCGGGACGAACCACCAGGCGATCCTCGAGGGGACCTACCCGCGGCATCGCGGCGTGCGAGTCGGCGTCGTGACCGCCGTCGACCGCGCGCGAAACGGCGCCATCGTGAAGCTCGAGACCGGCGTCCGCGCCGGCCAGGGCGTCGTCTTCACCGGCGGGGACCCCGAGCGCCCCGAGACGGAACCGGGCGGAAGGGTGTTCCGGGTCGAGGACGGGAAAGGCAGAGGGACGCTCCTTCTCTTCGACCGCGCGCTCGACGTGGAACGGATCCCGAAGGCGTCGGTCGTCTACCGGAACTCGGACGAGGCGCTCGAGCGGCGGCTCCGCTCGACGTTCGAGGGCGACGTCCCGCGCCGGCGGGAGCGCGTCTCGATGCGGGTGACCGGAAAGGCCGGCGAGCCTCTCGTGGTCGAGGCCCTGGATTCTCTCGGCCGCTCCGTCCGCGCGGAGACGGAGGTGCCGCTCGGGGTCGCGACCCGGACGCCCCTCGACGCCGCCCTCCTCTCGGAGAAGCTCGGGCGGCTCGGCGGGACGCCGTTCGATCTCGGCGGCTTCGAGGTCGCGATCGAAGGCCCCTGCCGCGTCCCGGTGAGCGAGCTGAACCGCGTCCGGCGCGAGATCGCGCGGAGGCTCGCCGAGGCGCGCGAGGCGCCGCCGCCGGCCCGGCTCGGACCGGCGCCGGCCGCGACCCGCCTCGCCGGGGGACAGGGCTCGCGCCGCCCCGCCGGCGCGCCCCTCGTCGTCGTCCCGCTCTGCCGGGAGGATGGCCATGTCGAGGGGGCGATCGAGGCGGGCGCGCGGGAGGTCGTCCTCGACTACATGGAGATGGTCGGCCTCGGGCGCGCCGTCGAGAAGGCGAGGGCGGCGGGCGTCCGGACGATCGTCGCGCCGCCGCGAGTGCAGAAGCCCGACGAGGAGAAGCTCCTCGAAGCGATCCTCGCGCTCGGTCCCGACGAGATCCTCGTGCGGAGCCTGGGCGCTCTCGAGCGCCTGCGCCGCTCGCCGGGCCGGCCGCCGATGCGCGGCGACTTCTCGCTCAACGTCGCGAACGCCATCGCGGCGCGGGAGCTGCTCGACTCGGGGCTCGAGACGATCGTGCCCTCGTACGACCTCTCGTTCGCGGAGCTCCTCTCGCTCCTCGACCGCGTCGACCCGGGGCGCGTCGAGATCGTCGCACACCAGCACCTCCCCATGTTCCACACCGAGTACTGCGCGTACGCGCGGCTCCTCTCGAGCGGTACGAGCTATCGCGACTGCGGGCGCCCGTGCGAAACGCACCGCGTCGCGCTCCGCGACCGGAAGGGCGAGGAGCACCCCGTCGTGGTCGACGTCGGGTGCCGCAACACGGTCTTCGCGGCGAAGGCGACGAGCGTCGCCGACGACCTCGCGCGGCTCGCGCGGCTCGGCATCCGCCGCTTCCGCGTCGAGTGCCTGAGGGAGGACCGCGCGGGCGCCGCGGCGCTCGTGAGCGGATACCGCGGCGCGGCCGACGGTTCGACGCCGGGAGCGGAGGTCCGCGCCCGGTTCGGCGCCGAGCGGCGCCTTGGAACGCTCCGGGTCGACTGACGGAGAGAGTAGAAAACGGTGCCTGGCACCGTTTTCTACGCAGCTTCCTACTGCACGGCCAGCGAGAGGGTCGAGCGCAGCACGGGGCCGCCCGCCGCGTCGCGCGCGACGAGCGTGAGGACGTAGTCGCCCGGCCGCACGCGCGGCGGCACGCGGAGCGATGCGTCCGCGCCGCGCGCCGTCTCGCGCGGGATCGTGCGCGTGGCGGGGCCCGCGAGGACGACGACCCGATCGCTGCCGGCACGGCGGCCCGCGAGCGCGATGAGGAGGCTCCGCTTCACTGCGGCGTCGTGGTTCGCGACCGCAGCCGAGATCGACCACGACCCGCCGGCCGGGGCCGAGGCCGCGTCGGCGGCGAGAACGACTTCGAACCCGGGCACCGCCTTGTCGAAGAACATGAACGAGAAATAGTTCGAGACCCAGGTCTCGTCCGCCGTCACCGCCGCGGGATCCGTTGTCGGGATCCCGCCGTCGTCGTCGCCGTCCGCGTCCATCAGGAACGCGTGGATCGACCGGTGGCTCGCGAAGAACTCCGGATTCCCGGTGGCGCGCCACGCCTCGTGCCTCCCGAGCCCGTACCAGTTCGTCGCGGCGAGCCGCCACACGCCCACCGGGTCGATCTCGCTCGTCATCGGGCCGTAGAGGTTCGCCCATGCCCGTCCGCCCGGCTGGTCGGCGAACCACGCGCGGAGGACGCCCCAGAGGACCGATCCGCCCGACATCGCCCACTGCTCCTGCGCGAGGACCGAGGGGTTGGCCTCGACGACCGCGCGGACCGCGTCGCCGAGGCGGTTCGCGGCGAGGCGAAGCGACTCGTCGCCCTGCTCCACCGCGAAGTCGCGGAGCGCGCCGGCGGCCCACGCTTCGACCTGCACGTTGAGGCTCGTGCGGAGGTCGAGAGGGTTGCTCGCTATGAAAGCGGCGCACGTGCGCGCGTAGGGCAGGAACGACGCGTCGCCCGTCGCGGCCCGGTACTCGGGCTCCGCGACGACCGCCCAGCCGCAATTGTAGACGCGGTAATAGCCGTTCGGTCCGGAGCCTCCCTCCTCCGCCGTGGCCGGGTGGCTCATGACATAGACCCACGCCAGCGCCGTGTTCGGGTCGAACTCGGCGTCCCCCGTAAGCCTGAGGTGACGGCTAAAGACCCAGATGCTCTCGGTCGTGTTGTCGGTCTGGACGATGTCGAGGAGAGACTCTCCCTCGCGCATCCCGCCGAGATCGGGTCCCGGGGTCGTCACCTGGAGCCGCGTGAGGAATCGCGCCTCCTCGCGGAGCTGCGCGATCGGATCGTTGAACGTGAACGCGAGCGAGTCCTCTCCGCCCCCGCCGGGAAGCGGCGCCGCGATGAACGGACCTCCCGCGGCGCGCTCCGCCTCCGCGTTGAGCCGCGCCTGCCGGGCGATCCGCTCGAGGTCCCAGTAATCCTGCGCCCGCCCGCTCGCGGCGAATCCGGCGACGGCGGCGAAAAAGACACAGAGCGGCTCGACGCGGAATCGGAGCATGTCGATTCTCCCGGACCGGCCCGTCCGGAGTCGATTCTAGAGGATCTTGGCCGCGCGCGACAGGAGGTCAGCGGTGCCCGAGCTCGCTCCCGTCGCCGGCGCGGCTCTCGCTTCCCGCCGCGGGCGAGGGCGCGGGCACGTCGATCGGCGGCAGCTCGGTGATCTCTGGCTCGTGGACCCTGAGGGTCGGAGTCCCGGCTCCGCGGCCGGGGGCGCCGCCGTAGGCCGCCGCCTGGGGCGAGAGCCCGACGTCCTCGGCCGTCGCGCGGCCCCGGTCGACCGGCACGCCGAGGAGGTCCTTCACGGTGACGACCTCGCCCGCGAAGTGCAGCGCGCGGAAGCCGAGCCGGGTGGTGACGAGCGCCTGCGAGAGGACGACGGACGCGAGGAGCGCGGCGCCCGACCGGACGTCGCCCGCGAAGCGCTGGACCGCGGTGAACACCGCGAGCGCGAAGGCCTCGAGCAGCGCGATGGCGATAAAGAGCCCGACGGTCCTCCGCGGGTTGCCGAGCACGAGCCCGAGCGCGGAGAAGAACGCGAAGAGCGCCGACCGCCGGCCCTCGACGACGGTCCGGACCTTGGCGTAGTCGGCGACGAGAACGACGAACGACGTGAGGACGAGGACGAGGATCGCCGGCCACCACTCGTGGAGGAGCGCCGTCCAGTCCGACGTCGCCGCCGCCCGGAGCCGCTCGACGTACGGATCGAGGAAGCGGGCCTTCGCCTGCGCGAGGCCGAAGAGCGCGGCGAACGAGAGGATCGCGAGTCTCAGGAAGCGCAGGAAGTAGGTGCCCGAGCCCGCGAAGAACTTCGGGAAATGGAACGTCCTGTCTTCCGAGTGAAAGACGGCGACGAGCCCCCCGGCGAAGAAGACGTTGAGCAGGACCGTCAGGAACACCGCCCCTCCCACGGTGAACGTCAGGTCCTCGAGGTACTCGCCGTTGAGCGCGCGGAAGTCGACGAGAAAGCTCATCGTGAGCCCCGCGAAAAGGCTCTCGGAGTCGGGATGCCGCGCGAGCGCGTCCTCCATGCGGCGGTAGAAGGGGAACGCGACGGCGAGAGCGACGAGGAGGTTCACGAGGAGGAGGCAGAGGAGCATGAAGACGTTTCGCGGCCGGAGAACCGTCCGGATCGCGAAGGCGAGGCTCTCGCGTGTGCTCATGGGCTCAGGCGGCCGGAAGGCGCGTCGGTCGGTTCGCTCTCATCGCTTCCCTCAGGAGTATCGCGTGTAGTGGTGCATCGCGTTCTGGAGCCACTGAAGGAACCGGACCGACCACATGAGTGGCGCGCGCCGGTCGGGCTCCCGCCGAAGGCCGTTGTTGCTCGGATCGACGTCGAGCGCGAGCTTTCCCTTGGGGTCGACCTTCGCCCATTCGAGGCGCGACTTCTTCTCGAACCGGAAGCGCTTCCACCGGTCGACGCCGTCCCACCCGACGTAGATCGACGGCTCGCGCTCGAATCGGATCTCGATCTCGACCGGGACGATGACCTCGCCGAGCCGCCTCACGACGACCTCGGACTCGAAGATCGCGCCTTCGGGGCCGTCGTCGTCCGTCCCGCCCGAGCTCTCCTCGTCGTCGTCGTCGCCGTTCTCGTCGGGCTCGTCCTCGCCGGGGCGCGGCCCCACGAACTTCCTCCCCTCGGGCCCGTCGAAGACGCCGCGGCTCTCCTTTTTCTTGCGGCTCGTCACCTCGGTCACGGCGTAGTCGAGGACGTTCGAGCCGCGGACGACCTGGTCGAAGAGTGCCGAGTGATCGGAGCCCGACACCTCGTTCAGCACGGCGAGGAAGTCGGCCGAGGTCGGATGCCGGAAGCGGAACCGCTGCTGGTAGGTCCGGAGGACGCGCAGCCACGCGTCCTCGCCGAGGAGGCCCTCGAGGGTCATGAGGAAGAGCGCCGGCTTGTCGTACGAGTTGATCCGGTACGACTGCGGCGAGAGGTACTCCCACGAGTTCCGGACCATCGGGTCGGCCTTCGTGTCCGAGAGGTAGCGCGCGCGGCGGGTCTCTCGCGCCGGCGACGGCACGTCGTGGAGGAAATTGAGGAACGGGAGGTCGCGGAGATAGTCGAGGAACGGGTTCCCGAGCGGCACCCCGGCACCCGAGAGGAAGAACACCCGCCGCACGTCGCCCCGGTCGAGCCGCGAGGGCAGCTCGAGGAGCGGAGTCGCGAAGACCGTGAATCCCGCGTATCGGGTCGAGTCGATCCGGTCCGGGAAGTCGGGGTAGAGCCGCCGGCGCGCGCGGTCCTCCGTGTACGACGTGAACCCCTCGTCGAGCCAGCTCTCCTCGAACTCGTTGTTCGCGACGAGGCCGTACCAGTACTGGTGCCCGAACTCGTGCGTGATGATGCCCTCCGGGGAGTGCGTCGCGCGGGGCGAGAAGAGGCTCGCTCCGAGCGTGATGAGCGTCGGGTACTCCATGCCCCCGGTCGCGCCCGCGTTGTGCGCGGGGTCGACGAGCGTCAGCGTGTCGTACGGATACGGCCCGAACCAGATCCCGAAGTAGCGGAGGGCGTTCATCGCGGCGTCGCGGTGACGCTCGGCGAGCCGCTCGTGCTCGGGCTGGAGGAGGATGCGAACCTCGACGTCGCGAAGGCCGAAGTCCCTGTCGCTCCCGAACCGGAACACGTCGGTCCTGAGTCGCATCATCTCGGCGTTCTGGTCGCGGTTGTCCGGATTGGCTCCCTCGAACGTGTACGTGCTCACGACGAAGTCCGGATCGGCGACCCACGCGAAGTCGTGCACGTCCTCGGCCCTAAACGTCGTGGTCACGGCGTCGGCGTCCTTCGACTTCTCCTCACGGATGATCCGGCCGGTGCCGCCGACCTTTTTCTCGTAGCGCGCGGGCGTCGTGACCGAGACCTCGTACGTCCCGAAGTCGGCGTAGAACTCGCCAGAGCCGTGGTACTGGTGGCAATTCCAGCCGTTCCCGCCCGGCATGCCGCGGCCCTTTCCCTCGTACACGCCGAGCTTCGGGAACCACTGGGCCGCCATGAAGTAATCGTCGTGGTAGCCCGTCCGACCGATCGCGTGGGGGAAGCGCGCCTTGAACCCGATCTCGACCGTGACGCTCCCGCCCGGCGGGACCGGCGCGGGCAGCGTGACCCGCGCCACCGTGCGGTCGTCCGCGTTGTCGTCGTCGGGGTGCTCGAACGCGAGCGCGGGGAGGAGGTCCGCTCCGGCCTCCGACTTGAGCGACGTGACGTCGATCCAGCCCCACTCGCCAGGCCTCATCCCCTCGCCCCGCCGGTCGCGGCCGCGGCGCTCCCGGAGCGACGAGCTCGACTCGTTCTTCCACGCGTTCAGGTAGAGGTGGAACCAGAGCTCGCCCACCGTGTCGGCGCTCCCGTTCCGCCAGGTGACCCTCTCGGTGCCGGCGATCGTCTTCTCGCCCGGGTCGAGCTCGACCGCGATGACGTAGTCGACGGTCCGATTCGACGTCTTGGGATAAGAGTCCGCCGGCGCGACGGGCGGGAGCGACTCGGGCTGCGCGGCGGAGGGAATCGCCGCGGAGACGGCGAGGAGCCCCGCGGCCACGGACGCGGCGGCGCGACTGGAACGGCGTTCCGTCATGAGCGGCCTCCGCGAAGGGCCTGGGCCGCCGCCGCCGGGCGAACTCCGTCGCCGACGCCGTCGAGCCTCGGTCGCAGACGCTGAACGGGAAGATCGCGAGTGTATCTCATAACGGCCCCGCGGGAAGGAACCGTCGGGCGCGAGAGCGGGACGATTAGGCCGTGGCAGCCGGCGGCTCGACCGACCCCGTGCCGTCCCTCGTTGCGAGCGCCTCGTCGACCGTCCGCCGGAGCTCGCCCGGATAAAAGGGCTTCGTCACGAATCGCATCGCTCCGGCGCGGAGCATCTCGTCGAAGTCGCTCCGGCGCGCGCGCGCGGTGAGCCCGATGATCGGGATGTCGCGCGTCGCGGGATCCTCGCGCAGGATGCGGGTGGCCGCGATGCCGTCGAGCCCCGGCATCATGACGTCCATGATGACGAGGTCGGGGCGCCGCTCGCGGGCGAGGCGGACGGCTTCGCGCCCGTCGGAGGCCGTGACGACGTCGAAGTCGGCGAGGAGCTTCATCTCGACCAGCCGGCGGATCGCGGCGCTGTCGTCCGCGACGAGGATCGTGCGGCGCGGGCCTTGGGATCGCCCCGAATCGCGGCGGCGCGCGGCCTCGCGGGCGACCTCCTGGCCCTCCTCCTCCGCGAGCTCCGAGGTGAACGTCCGGTCGACGGCCGACGCCGGATCGAAGCCTCTCGGCACCCTTACGCCCGCCGCCTCGGCGGCCGCGAGCGCGTCGGCGAGGTCCGAAGGCAGGACGTCGAGCGGCAGGAGCTTCGAGCGCCCCGCCGGCTCGAGCATGGCGGCACCGGCCCGCTCGAGCGGGACGTCGAGGGCGGACGCGACGTCGCCGACGAGCCGCGACAAGTTCTTCTCCCCCTCGTATGCCGCGCGCCCCAGTGCGCCGACGAGGGCCCTGAGCTCGCTCGCGCGGCGCCGGATGGTCTCCTCGGTGGCGGCGAGCACGTAGAGCGGCCGGCGAGGCGCGGCGGAGGCCGCGGTGCGGACGATCGTCACGCCCTCCACCGCGGCCATCGCGGCGCCGAACGGCTCCGGAACGGCCGCCGCCTCGCACTCGCCGCGCTCGAACCGGGCGACGATCTCCCGCACCGGCCGTGCGACCAGCGCGGGACGCGGTTCGGAGAAGGCGTCGCGCGCAAGCGCGGCCTCGCTCGAGAGCGTCGAAGGCACCTCGACCGTGGCGACGGAACGGCCGCGCCGGGCGACGATCGCCGCGCCGGCCCGCCCGCACACGGCGATCGCCTTGAGGCCTGGCCCCGTCCCCTCGATCCTCCGAGCGAGGACGAGCGGCAGCGGCAGGAGCCCGGCGTCTATGGCGCCGCCCTCGACCGCGGAGAGGACGTCCTCCGGGGACTCGCGCGGCTCGGCCGCGATCGGCAACGTCGCGAGGATCGCGGCGCGGTCGACCGGCCAGGCGGCGAACGACGGCAGCGTGCCGACCCGGATCGACGCGGTCGCGGCGGGCGCCGCTTTCTGGGGCAGGACGAGCGAGAAGACGCTCCCGCGCTGGGGCCAGCTCCTCACCCAGACCCATCCGCCGTGCGCGCTCGCGATCTCGCGCACGAGCGCGAGCCCGATCCCGAGCCCGTTGGCCCGGCGATCGAGGCCGCCGTCGATCTGGAAGAGCGGGGAGAAGAGGTGGCGCATCGCCTCGCGCGGGATCCCGATGCCGGTGTCGACGACGGCGAGCCGGACCCTGTTCCGGCGCGCGCAGACGCGGACCCGCACCTCGCCGTCGTCGCGCGAGAACTTGATGCCGTTGTCGATCAGGTACGAGAGGGCCTGGGCGATGCGGCCGCGGTCTCCCGCGCAGGGAACGGGGTCGGACGGCGTCTCGACGCGAAGCGTGAGCCCGCGCGCCTCCGCCGCCTCGCGGTGGCTCTCGGCGGCCTTCCGCGCGATCTCCCGCGCGTCGAACTCGCCCTCGGTCCGCTCAATCGAGCCCGATCCGAAGCGGGCGAGATCGAGGAGGGCGTCGATGAGGCCGAGGAGATGGCGGCCCTGCCGGTACACGCGGTGGACGCAGTCGAGCTGGTCCGCTGCGAGGTCGCCGACGCCCCCGTCGAGGAGCATCTGCGAGAAACCGATGATGGACGTGAGCGGCGTCCTGAGCTCGTGCGAGACGCCCGACAGGAAGTTGTCCTTCATGCGCGCGAGGGCCCGCGCCGAGGACGCGTCGCGCAAAACGAGCACGAAGCCGCGCCGTTCCTCGGCCGGTCCCGGCAGGGTGCCGACCGTTGCCGAGAAGACCCTCGGCTCGCCCCGCGCTCGGTCGATCGTGACCTCCCCGGTCGCGATCTCGTGAGGCGAGGCGATCCCGCGCAGCACGATGTCCCGGAGCGCGCCGGAGGTGAGCCGCTCGAGGAGAGGCCGGCCGAGGAGGTCGCCCCTGCCGACGCCCAGAATCTCCTCGGCGGCCGGATTGACGAGCGTGACGATGTGGCCCGCGTCCGCGACGACGACGCCGTCGGGGAGCCCCTGCAGGATCGCGGAGAGCCTCCGACGCTCCTCCTCTGCGGCCGCTTCCGACCGCGCGAGAGCCGCGCCGGCGTGGCGCAGCTCCTCGCCGCGGCGAGCTCCCATCCACGCGAGACCCAGGAGGTCGGCGACCGACTCGAGCGTCTCCACTTCCGGCCCCGCCGCGCGCGACGGCTCGCGCGACCCGGCGAGGATCACGCCCACGACTTCGCCGCCGGACGCAATCGGCGCGGCGATCACAGAGCGCGGCTCGCCTCCCGGCGCGTCATCCTCGTCGACGCGGAGCGTCCGGCCGGTCGAGATCGCTCGCGACGCCGGGCCGCCGTCCTTCCCGAGTCGGGGCGCAGCCGCCCCCGCCTCCGCGAGCCGGACGAGCCCGCCGCTCTCCGGCGAGACGCAGTCCACCGCCACGCCGAGGTACCGGAAACGCTCGTGCAGCTCGCGCGCCGCCGCGCTCGCGACGGCCGCGAACTCGAGCATCGAGTGCACGGCCTTCCCGACGCTCGCGACCACCGCCTGATGGACGTCGAGGCGCTCGCGCTCCGATCGGATCCGCGATCTGTCGATCGAGGACGCGACGAGATCGGCGACGAGCGACAGGAACTCGGCGTCTTCCGCCCCGAACGCCCGCGCGCCGTCCTCGGACTCGATCTCGAGGACGCCCGTGACCCCGCCGGACGTCAGGACGGGAACGGCAAGGAGGGCGGCCTTCCCGTTTTCTCCGCCGGCGCCACCCGCCCATCGCGGGCCCGCGGATTCGAGCACCGCCCGCGCGAGAGACCCGGCGGGGATCGGTCCGGGCGCCGGCACGCCGCCGTCGCGCCGGATGCGGGCGGCGAGCGAAACCTCGTCCCCCGAGCGCTCGAAGAGCCGGATCTCGTCGAACTCGATCGCTCGCGCGAGATCCGACCGCACGGACTCGATCGTCCGGCCGAGGTCGCACGCGGCGTCGGGGGCGCGGAGCGTCCCGGCGATGCGGGAGACGAGCGTCCCGGGCTCGGCGATTGCGCGCGTCGCAGGCCGGGCGAGGACGAGGAGCTCCGCTCCCTCCTCTCCGGACGGCTCCGTCACGCTGAAGGGCACGCCGCGGAGCCTGAGGTCGAAGCGGCGGCCTCCGGGCCCCGGCGTCTCAAGCGGCAGCTCGACGTCGAACGGGGTCCCGGCCTCGAGCGCTTCGAGCCGCGCGGCCATCCGCTGGCGCCGGTCCGCCTCGTCCGGCACGAGATCGAGGAGCATCCGCCCGACGAGGTCCTGCGGCCGAACGCCAAGGAGCTTCGCGCCCCTCTCGTTCAGCGCGAGGATGGCCCCGCCGCGGGCGACGCGGAGGACGACGTCGTCGACCTCCCGCACGAACGCCTCGAGCGCCTCGCGGCGGCGCCGAGCGCGCTCCTCGAGCCCCGACGAGAAAAACCCGGCGCCGAGCGCTCCGGACACGCGGAGAAGGAGCTTCAGGTCCCCCTCGGAGAACCGTCTCGGCCGGGCCGAGAGAAGCCGGATCGCCGCGGTCAGCTCCCCGCCCGCGAGCACGGGCACGACGATCTCCGACGCCGCCCCCGGGGCAGGCCCCGCCGCGACGTGCTGCCACTCGCCGGTCTTGAAGCACGCGGAGACGCCGTCCTCCCCGCCGAGAGGCTGGCAAACCTCGCCGGGAGGCTCCGAGCCGATCCGCATCGGATCGCGCCGGCCGAGCCGCTCCGCGAGACCGAGCTCCCGGTTCCTCCGCCAGATCTCGACCGAGACGTCGGCGAAGTGTCGCGAGAGCTCGATGACCGTGCCGTGGGCGAGCCCGGCGGCGTCGCTCGTCGATCCGGCGAGCCGGTTCAGCCGGTCGAGGAGCCGAGCTTCCTTCTCGCTCACGTCGAACGCGAGGAGGATGCGGCGAACGGCCCCGTAGAGCGCGAGGAAGTAGCCGACGAGGTAGCCGATCGACTCCACCACGTTCCCGCCGCGCGCCGGGCTTAAGACCGACGCGAAGAGGACGCTCCCGTCGAGCGTCTCCCAGAGCGCGGCCAGCATGAGGAAGACGACGCCGGTCACGAGGAGCGGACGCCCCGGCGCGGAAGCGTGCCGGGGGCCGGTCGGCACGAGGCTCAGCGCGAGGACGACGCCCGGGAGGACGAGGCCCCGCAGGAAGTTCTCTCCGGGCCCGAGGTACCCGCCGTAAGCATGCATCGCCGCGGCGAGGACGACGAGGAGGAGAGAGACCGCCGGGATCAGCCGGAAAGCGAGAAGCCTCTCCGAGCGCGGAGACACCGGCGAAGCGATCGCGTCCAAATCCCTTGTCCGATCCCAGGCGAACGGGTCCTTGACGCCCCCTCGGGTTCAGTTGCGACGGCGGCACGGGCGCCGCCGCTTCCGAGAGGTCGACTCGGGCCGGTTATCGGCCGGGGAGGGACGCCGGGATGAGGGCCAAATCAGGCCACGACCGGCGCGAAGAGGAGCCGTCCCGCGAGGGTCGTCAGGAGCGAGTAGACGAGCGATCCGAAGAAGGCCGCGAAGCAGCCCTCGACCGCGAATCCTTCGAGGACGCTCCCCGCGATCCAGAAGAGGACGGAGTTGATGACGAGGGCGAAAAGGCCGAGCGTGAGGAACGTCACGGGCAAGGCCAGGAACTGGAGCACGGGGCCGAGGAAGACGTTCAGGATGCCGATCACGAGAACGCCGAGGAGCGCCGAGCCGAACCCCTTGACCCGGATGTTCTTGAAGAGCGCGCCGACCACGAGGAGCGCGAGTGCGTTCACGACCCAGTGCAGGAGCATGTTCATCGAAAAGCCCTCCGGACCGACCGTCTACGATCGAGGGGCGACACTATTCTCGAGCGGACGGCGGCCGTCAATCGGGAGGTGGGGCGCGCTTCGCACTCAGTCGTTGACGCGGCCGGCGTCCGGCGCTAAGACTTTACCGTGCAAAGCGGGCCCGGGACGCTGTCCGATCCGTCGATGCGGCTCGGTGTCCGCGACAGGTGAACTGCGTCGGCCACGCTCGAGAATCGGCGTCTGCGACCCTTGAGAATCAGCGTCTGCGACCTTTGAGAATCAGCGTCTGCGACCTTTGAAAATAGAAGAAGCCCTCCACCAGATCAGCGAGATCCGCGGGCATCTCGCCCGCGCCGAGACGTTTCGCGGGACGAAGGCGGTGCCGGTCGCCGCGACCGGGATCGTGGCGCTCGCCGCCGCGGCGGCGCAGCCGCTCGTCGTCGCCGACCCCGCGCTCGCGCCGCTCGCCTTCCTCGGATACTGGATCGCGGTGGCGACCGTCGCCGCGCTGATCGGCGCCGCCGAGCTCGCGCGCGCGTACGTGCGCAGCCGGACGTCGCAGGAGCGCGCCACGATCCGCGCGGTCGTGGCGCAGCTCGCGCCCCCGATCGCGGGCGGGGCGGTCGTCACGTGCGCGGCGATCTCGGCCGATCCGGCGCTCGTCCGGTGGCTTCCCGGGCTTTGGGCCGTCTTCACGGGCCTCGCCCTCTTCGCGGCCCGTCCCCTCCTACCGAAGAAGACCGGCATCGTTGCGCTCCTCTACGTGGCCGCGGGCTCGTTCGTCCTCCTCGGACGGCGGGGCGACGCGGCGCTCCTTCCCTGGGTCATGGGCGCCACGTTCGGCGGCGGGCAGATCCTCGCCGCGCTCGTCTTCTGGAGCGACGTCGAGCGGGACCCGGGCCAAGCCGATCGTCGCCGTTCCTCACCCCAGCACGCAAAGGAGCGCCATGCCGACGACGAAGACGACCGCTGAGGGCCGCTTCGCCTACGGAGGGCTCGACCGGCTCTTCCATGAGCGGGCGCGGCTCGCGATCCTGACGACGCTCGCGAGCCGGCCGTCGGGAGTCGCCTTCGCCGACCTGAAGGCCCTCTGCTCGCTCACCGACGGGAACCTCTCGCGCCACCTCCGCCAGCTCCGCGACGCGGGGGTGATCGACATGCGGAAGAAGGCGGACACCGGCCGCCCGCGGACGCTGCTCAGGATCTCCGCGGAGGGAAGGCGGCGCTTTCTCGCGTACCTCGACGTCCTCGAGGCGGTCGTCCGCGACGCGGCCGTGGCGTCGCGCGGCGAGGCGCCGCGCCCGGCGCGCGGCGGAAGCGACCCCGGGTTCCTTCCCGCGTGAGGCCGAACGTGCCTTTTTTTTCGTCCCGTGCTTTGTGCAGCAAAGTGAATCGAACGGCCGATAAGGCGGCTCCGGAGGCGGCGAGAGCAGTATGGAAGTGATCGTGGCCCGGGCGTACGGGTTCTGCTTCGGCGTGCGAGACGCGATCGCGGACACCGAGTCCGTCGCGGATCCGGCGAACGCGACGATCTACGGAGAGATCGTCCACAACGAGCGCGTGCGCGCCCGCATCGCGGAGCGCGGGTTCCGCGTGATGGACGAGACCGACCGCGCGGTGCCCGACACGCCCGTCGTCCTCGTGACCCCGCACGGGATCGGCGACTCGGACCGAAAGAGGCTCGAGGCCGCGGGACGAACGCTCGTCGACACGACGTGCCCCCTCGTGAAGGTCGCCCACGACGCCGCGCGGGAGCTCGCGGCCGAGGGCCGGTTCGTCGTCGTCGTCGGCCGGCGCGACCACGTGGAGGTGAAGGGGCTCGTCCAGGATCTCGAGCGCTTCGCCGTGGTCGCCGACGCGAGCGAAGTCGGAGCGATCGACGCGGACCGGATCGGGGTCCTCTCGCAGACGACGACCGCCGAGCCGGTGTTCGACGCCGCCGTCCGCGCCGTCTGCGATCGAAACCCGGGCAGGGACGTCCGCGCGATCGACACCATTTGTAAGCCCACGAAGGACCGCCAGAGCGCCATGGCCGACCTCCTGCCGCGCGTCGAGGCGGTCGTCGTCGTGGGCGGCAAGGGCTCGCGGAACTCGCGCGAGCTCGTCCGCGCCGCCGAGGAGAAGGGGATCCGCGCGACCCTCGTTCAGGGGGCCGCCGACCTCGACCCCTCGTTTTTCAGGGGCATTTCGCGCGTCGGCCTCACGGCCGGGACCTCGACGCCCAAAGAGGCGCTGGACGAGGTTCACCGCGCGCTCCTCGCCCTCTGAGGGCTGAGATTCGTTCGCCGGAACGCGACCCCGCGGCGCTTCTAGAAAAACGCGTCCCACGATCCGAGGAAGCGAGGAGCCGCGTGCTCGCCATCCGTGAGCTCGCGATAGTCTACCCCGGGCCGATCACCGCGCTCGGCGGAATCGACCTCGACGTGCCGCGAGGCCTGTTCGGCCTCCTCGGGCCGAGCGGGGCCGGGAAGTCGACGCTCATTGAGATCCTCGCCGGCCTCGTCGAGGCGACGTCCGGCGAGGCGAACCGGGCGGTTCTTCGAGGTCGTGGTGCCCGAGTATCGGCTGGCGGACCCGAAGACGGCGGCGATCGGCGCCGGGCGGGTAGTCACGGTCGCGGCCGAGAACGCAGGCACCGGGCGCGTGCCGGTCGAGATCGCGGCCGTGAGAACGTCCGAGCGATTCGAGAAGTTGACCGGCTCCGGACCCGCGCGCGTCGCTGACGGCTACCGCGACGCGTACATGACCATGACGCTCGGCGCCGGGGAGAAGGCGACGGTCACGATCGATTGCGACCTCGAGCCGGAGAAGGTCGTCGTCGATCCGGACGCGGCCGTCCTCCAGCTCCGGCGGAACAAGGCCGAAGCGAAACTCTGAGGTCCCGGCGCGGCCGCGCCGCCTCCGGATTCGTAAATAGCTGCTACTCAACGATTTGTGAAACCGCTCGTGGCGCACGTGCGCCGTGAGAAGACGGACGGGCCCCGCTGCGGACAACGTCCTTCACCGAATCGATCCCGAGCTATGATCCGGCCGGAGGATCGATCCTGGCGGCTCTCACGCGGACGCGACGCGCGGCGGCGGCTCTCGCCGTGCTCGCGCTCGCGCTCGGTGCGGCGTGGCTCGCGCGCCCACGAAACCCGGAGCCGGCGCGAAGCGACGAGGGCGCCCCGCGCGTCGAGCGAACGCTCCCGGCCGCGGCGGCGGAGCCGGGCGCGCCCCCGGCCGGAACGCGCCCCGCCCCGGCGCCGGAGGAGCGACGATCGGCGCCGGGCGGCACGGTCCGCGTCGAGGGGATCGTAGTCGATCCGGAAGGGAGTCCCGTCGCGGGCGCGACCATCGAGGTCGCGGACAGCGACCTCGACCCCGCTCGGCCGGCCGCGACGAGCGGGGACGACGGGCGGTTCGCGTTCGAGACGGCGCTCGAATCCCCCCGCGTCGCCGCGCGCGCGCCCGGCCACGCGCCCGAAGCACTCGTCCCGGCGAGGCCCGATTCCCACGGTCGCATCTTCGTTCGGCTCCGCCTGTCCGCGCGAGGCGGGTGCGTCTCGGGACGCGTGCTGCTCCCGGACGGCGCGCCCGCGGCGGGCGCCCGCGTCCGGATCGCGAGCCCGAGGATCCCGCGGCTTCTCGAGAACGGGGAATCCGGTCTCCTCCCCGTCGTCGAGACGACCGCCGACGCGAGCGGCCGGTTCGTCGCCGAGGGGGTCGCCCCCGGGGACGTCGGCCTCGTGGCGAGCGCGCCCGGTCTCGCCGGCGCGCGCCGGACCGTCTACGTTGTCGAGGACCGGGTCGCGTCCGTCGATCTCGGCCTCGAGCCGGGAGCGATCGTCTTCGGAACCGTGACCGCCGCCGACGGCCACGCCGTGCGCGGAGCCACCATCGTCGCTCGCGACGCCGACGGGCGAGGGAGCGAGTTCGATCGCCTCGCCTCCACCGACGAGCGAGGCGCCTATCTCCTGCCGGACGTCGCGGCGCGGGACATCGTGCTGAGTGCCAGCGCCGTCCCGCGCCTTTCGGCCGAGCGGCCGCTCGCGATCGAGGCCGGCTCGACCATCGAGTGGAGCCCGGTCCTCGAAGCGCCCGGCGCGGCGATCGAGGGGCGCGTCGTCGCCGAGGACGGCGGCTCGAGCGCCGAGGGACTCGCGGTCCTCTTCACGCCGGAGGGCCGGCCGCGCGAGTGGCTCGCGCGCACCGAGACCGATCGCGTCGGGCGCTTCCGCCTCCAGGGCTGCCCCGAGAATCTCCGGGGCGACGTCGTCGTCATCGAGGGCGATCCGTCGCGCGCGCTCCCGCTCGCCATCGCGTCGGGAGTCGAGAGCGGAGGCACGGGCGACGTCGTCGTGCCTCTGCCGGCCGACCGCGCGGTCGAGGCGTTCGTGCGCGGCGCGATCTTCGACGACGCCGGAAGAGCCGCGGGCGCCGCCCGCGTGATCGTCTTCCGATCCGACGGACTTTTCACGTTCGGCGACGCGAGCGAGGGAACCGGGGAGTTCCGGATCGGCCCGCTCCGGCCGGGCCCCCATCGGCTCGAAGTCCGGGGGCGCATGGGCGTCCCTCTGCCGCTTCGCGAGTTCGAGGTTGCGGGGCCGGGCGAGATCGACGTCGGCCGCCTCGTCATTCCCGCTCCGGGCTTCCTCTGCCTGAGCCTGAGTCCATCGGACGCGATCGGCGTGGGTCACGTGCAGTACTGGATCGTCTTCGAAGACGGCGCGCCGGGGATCAAAGGCCCCTACGGCGGCGACCCGCCGCCGCGCATCGCGCTCGACCCAGGGGACTATCGCGTGCTCGTCCAAGGCCCGATGATCTCGGCCGCGTCGGCGCCCTTCCTCGTCGACTCCGGCTCGGAGACGTCCGTTTCCCTTCCGCTCGAATCGGGCCTCGTCCGCACGATCGAGATCGTGGAGCCCTGGCAGGAAGAAGACTCTTCGTCCGCGACCGTCACGATCGAGGACGCGGACGGCGTCGTCCTCGAAACGCTCGAGATCGCCCGCTCGCTCGCCACACAGACGCTCTCGGCCGAGCATCGCTTCTCGAAGCCCGGCCTCCACCGGCTCCGCGCGCGCACGGACTCGGGCCGGACCGGGGAGACCTCGTTCATCGCGGAGCCTTCCGCCCGCGGCCATAGGCTCGCGATCCCCGTCGAGTGAGCCGCAGGCTACGCCTCGAGCCTCACCGTCTCGTGGATCTGCGGCGCGTGCGCGTCGTGGCCCAGTTCGCGCCGGAGCCGCTTTGCCAGGACGCGCGCGGGGTCGGGCTCGCCGTGCGTCACGAACGTCCGCTTCGGCGCGGCGGGGAGTCCCTTCGCGAAACGGACGAGCTCCGTCGCGTCGGCGTGGCCGGAAAGGCCCTCGATGCTGACGACCCGCGCGCGGACCGGGATCTCGCGCTTGTGGATGCGCACGGTCTCCGCGCCGTCGAGGAGCCGCCTCCCGAGACCGCCCGCGGGCTGGAAGCCGCTCATCGCGAGCGTGCACTCGGTCTGCGGCAGCACGCGGCGGAGATGGTGCATGATGCGGCCGCCAGAGAGCATCCCGCTCGACGCGATGATGACCGCTCCCTTCCCGATGTCGTTCAGCGCGATCGACTCGTCGCGCGTCCGGCAGAGGTGGACGTCGCGGCCGTAGAGAAGGCACTTCCCGCCGGGGAGCGTGACGTCGACGTCGAGCTGCTTCGTGTAGGTGCAGTAGATCTCCGTCGCGTCGACCGCCATCGGGCTGTCGAGGTAGATCGGGAAGCTCCCGAGCCGGCCGCGGCGCTTCAATTCCTCGAGGATGAACACGACGAGCTGCGCGCGCCCGACCGCGAACGCCGGGACGAGCACGATCCCGTTCCGGTCGAACGTCTCGGTCACGATCGAGGCCATCTGGTCGAACGGGTCCCGCCGCCCGTGCGAGCGGTCGCCGTAGGTCGACTCGATGACGAGATGGTCGCAGGCGGGGGGCGCCTCCGGGTCCTTCGCCATGGGGACGCCGTACCGTCCGACGTCGCCGCTGAAGAGGATCGTCGACTTCGAGGAGCCGGAGCCGGTGACTTCGAGCTCGACCATCTCGGCGCCGAGTAGGTGCCCGACGGGGTGATACCGGAACCGGAACGGCCCCGGAATCTCGTGCCACTCGCCGGCCTTGCGCGCCTCCGCGAGCTTCAGCGCCGCGTCGGCGTCGTCGCTCGTGTAGAGCGGGAGCGCGGGCTTGTGGCGGGTGATCCCTTTCCGGTTCCGGTACTCGGCCTCCTCTTCCTGAAGCTTCGCGGAGTCCGCGAGGAGGATGTCGAGGAGCGCGCGCGTCGGCGGCGAGGCGAGGATCTTCCCCCGGAAACCCTTCCTCACGAGACGCGGGAGGAGACCCGAGTGGTCGATGTGCGCGTGAGTGAGGATGACGACAGGCTCCTTCGCGGGGTCGTAGCGCGGCTCGGCCCAATTCTTCTGCCGGATGTCCCAGTCGCCCTGGAACATCCCGCAGTCGACGAGGACCGAGGCCCCGCCGGCCGCGACGCGGTAGTTGGAGCCGGTTACGGTCTGGGCGGCGCCGTGAAAGGAGATCTCGATCACGCGGCCGATGATCGTCGCCGAGCGGCCGCGATTCAAGGTCGCACGCTCAACGTTTCCCTCTCGCGGCGCCGATAGCGAGCCCGACGGGAGGCTTTTCCCATGCACCGACGCCGGCTCGCCGCGATCATCGCCGCCGCTCTCGCCTCGTTCTCCTGTCGCTCGGCGCCGCCGGCCGCCGGCGCGGACGCTTCCGCCCCTCCACCCGCTCCCGACGCCGCCGCGACCGCAGAGACGGGGAAGCCCTCGCCCTCGCCGCTCGATCCGCGCACCGAGCGCCTCCTCATCGAGTACCGGATCCGCGAGATCGAGGACATCCTCGCCGCGGACGGGATAGAGCCGTCGCCCGTCGACCCGTCGGGCGTGTGGCGCATCGACGCGTTCGTATTCCTCGCGCTCAGGACCGGCGAGAGCGCGTGGACGTTCACGCTCCTTCCGAGCGAGCCCGATCTCCGCATGCCTCCCTCGAGCGCCCCCGACTGGCTCCGCGTGTCGCTCGGCGCCCCCGCGGACTTGTTCGTGGGAAAGGTGCAGTCGGACCTCGACGTCTGGCTCGAGGCCGAGGCCCGCCTCGCGGCCGGCGGCCGCGCGTTCCGGGTTGCGTGCCGGGAAAACGACGGATCGCTCGCTTTCGACGTGGTCCTCGACCGGGGCCTCGGCCCCGACCGGCGCAAGGGCCTCGAGTCGTCGCTCGTCTTTCTGACCCGGCGGCTCCGGGAGCTCGAGAACGCTTCGGACGACGCCTCGGATTCCCGCGCCAACGGCTGAACCGCGCGCTCGCGGCCGACCACGAAAGGGCGAACGTCGCCGGCGTTTCGGGACCGAGCCGGCGCGATCGAATCCACCCCGTCGACCGAGGATCTCCCTCCATGCGCACAGCCGGCAGGAAAAGCGCGGTCCTCCTCCTGGCCGCCCTGACCTCGCTCCCCGCAGGCGCGTCCGAGCCGGCGGCGCCGCAAGAATCGAGGGTGGAGGAAACGGCTCCGGAGTCGAAGCCCGCGCGCGCTCCCGAGGTCGTCGTCACCGCGACGCGCGGCGAGAGGGACACGTTCGAAGTCCCGGTCCGGACCGAAGTCCTCTCGGCCGAGGCTCTCCGCGAGCGGATGCCGCGCTCGCTGCCCGAAGCTCTGAGGGACGTTCCGGGCGTGATGGTCCAGAAGACGTCGAACGGGCAGGGCTCGCCCTTCATCCGCGGCTTCACCGGCTTCCGGACGCTTCTTCTCGTGGACGGGATCCGCATCAACAACTCGGTGTTCCGCGAGGGGCCGAACCAGTACTGGTCCACCATCGATCCGCTCACCATCGACCGGATCGAGGTCGTGAAGGGCCCTTCGTCCGTCCTTTACGGCAGCGACGCGATCGGCGGAACCGTGAACGCGTTCACGCGATCGCGGGAAACCGGAGGCGACGCGTTCTCCTGGAAGCGCCGCGCCTATTACCGTTTCGCCTCCGCCGACGATTCGCACGTCGGCCGGTTCGAGGTCGGAGCGAACGGCGGGAGCGAGTGGGGACTCCTCGCCGGCGCCGAACTGAAGGATCACGACGACGTGACCGGCGGGCGGCACACGGGGCTCCAACGGGAGACGGGATACGACGAGTTCGGCATCGACGCGAAGCTCGAGTGGTGGGCGCGGGAGAACATCCGGCTCACGTTCGCGGCGTTCGCCTTCGACGAGGACGACGTCAACCGGACGCACTCGACGGTGTTCGCGGTCCCCTATCGCGGGTCGGCCGCCGGAACGGATCTCAGGCGCCGGCTCGACCAGAACCACGAGCTCTACTACGGCCGCGTGGACTGGGACGACACGGGGCACTTCTTCGACGCGGCGCGCTTCACGCTCTCGCTCCAGCGCACGTTCGAGAGCGAGGACCGCATCCGATCGAGCGGCTCGCAGTCCGTGTCCGAGTTCGAGGTGTGGACGCCCGGCGTGGACCTGCAGTTCCGGAGCGAGACGCCGATCGGGTCATTGACGTACGGCATCGAGTGGTACCACGACGAGGTCGATTCGAGCGACGAGAAGCCCGGCACGTCGCCGCGCGGCGTCGTGGCCGACGACGCCACGTACGACCTCCTCGGCGTCTACGTCCAAGACGAGTTCGCGCCGTGCGATCCGGTGACCGTCATCGCCGGCGTCCGGTACACGTCGGCCTGGGCGGACGCGGACGAGGTCGACGACGATCCCACGGACGCCGACGTGTTCGACCCGATCGACGAGCGCTACGACGCCTTCGTCGGGAGTCTCCGCGCGATCGCGCGGGCGACCGACGAGATTCACCCGTACGCCGGCGTGTCGCAGGGCTTTCGCGCGCCGAATCTCTCGGACCTGACTCGCTTCGACATCGCGCGGAGCGGCGAGATCGAGCAGCCCGCGCCCGGGCTCGACCCCGAGTACTTCACGCAGGCCGAGGTGGGCGTCAAGGCCGAAATGGGCCGGCTCCGCGGCGATGTCTCCTTCTACTACACGTGGATCGACGACCAGATCCTGCGCTTCCCGACCGGAGCGACGACCCCGGACGGCGTCGTGGTCGAGAAGGACAACGTGGGCGACGGCTTCATCGAGGGCGTCGAGACGGCCGCGTCCTACGACATGGGCGGCGGCTTCACGGCGTTCGGCAACTTCACGTGGACCGCGGGCGAAGTGGACACGTTCCCCACGTCGACGTCGGACGAAGAGCGGAAGCGCGCGTCCCGCATCCAGCCCGCGACGGCGCTCCTCGGCGCGCGCTACGACAGCGACGACCGGAAGATCTTCGTCGAGGCGACCGCGCTCGCCGTCGACGAGGCGCGCCGCCTCTCGCCCGACGACGAGCGCGACACGCAGCGCATCCCGCCCGGCGGCCTCCCCGGCTACACGATCCTGTCGCTTCGCGGCGGCGTCCGGGTCACGGACTGGATCCGGCTCACGGCGGCGCTCGAGAACGTGACCGACAAGGACTACCGGATCCTCGGGTCCGGCCAGAACGAGCCCGGAACGAACTTCATTTTCGGTGCCGACGTCCGGTTCTGATCCGCGCCTCTCCAGCGTAGACATTCATCGATCGCCCGCGGAGGAACCCGACGAGCGTCAGGCCGCCCCGCCGCGCGAGGGCGACCGCGAGGCTCGACGGCGCGGAGACCGACGCCACGACGGGGACGCGCGCGACGAGAGCCTTCTGCACGATCTCGAACGAGGCGCGGCCGCTGACGCAGAGGATCGAGGCGGGACACGGATAGCGCCGCGCGAGCGCCGCGGCGCCGAGGACCTTGTCGACCGCGTTGTGGCGCCCGACGTCCTCGCGCACGTCGACGAGTCGGCCTCCGAGGTCGAAGAGCCCCGCGGCGTGGAGTCCGCCGGTCGCCGCGAAGAGGGCCTGACGGGAGCGGAGCCGGGCGGGGAGCGACGCGAGGACCGAGCGCTCGACCGTCCCCCGCGAGCCGATCCGCGGGGCGCGGACGAAGACGCTCTCGAGGCTCGCCTTCCCGCACACGCCGCACGACGACGTGGCGACGAACGCGCGGGAAGCGTGACGGGCGTCGAATCGAGCGCCGCGCGCGAGCGTCACGTCCACGACGTTCCGCTCGTCGGCGCCGCCGGCCTCAGAAAAGAACGCGATCGCCGCGACGTCGGCCGCGTCGCGGACGATCCCCTCCGTCAGGAGGAATCCCGCCGCGAGGGCGAACTCGTCGCCCGGCGTGCGCATCACCACCGCGACCGGCCGGCCGCGGAGCCGGATCTCGAGCGGTTCCTCGACGACGACCGGATCGCGCCCGGCGACGGCCCGGGCCGAGCGGAGCCGGAGGACCGCGACCGAGCGGACCGCGACTCGCGGCGGAGACGGCGTCATCCGGGCCCCACGAAACCGGGCTTCGTCGGGAGGAGCTCGGCGAGGCCGAGGAGGACGAGGTACTCGGCTTCGCCGCCGTCGTGGTTCTCGGCGTCGGTGCGCTCGATCGCGACGTGGCGGAGCCCTTCGCGGTCGCGCTCCTTGAAGCGGCCCACGGCCGGGAACGGCACCTCGACGAACGGCGCCGCGTTGCGCCAGAGCTCGAGCACGTCGAAGCGGTAGAGGAGCGGCGGAACGCTTCCCCGGGAGTGGAGATCCTCGGCGTAGAGAAACGTGTCGACTCCGAGTGCGACGCGCCCCGTCCACGGATCGCCTTTCTTAAGCCCAGCCGGCGGCGGGCCCGCGTGATAGGCCCTGAGCCCGAAGTCGAGCACCCAGAAGTCGTCGCCCGCGACGGCGCACTTTCCCGAGACGAGGTAGCGCGCGTGCTGGACGTGCTCGCAGTGCGTGACCGGCCGCTCCCAGAGGATGGTCGCCTCGGCGACGAACTCCATCGCGAGCGTGACGCGGTCCCCCACGGCGAAATCGGCGTGCGGGCCGCCCGAGATCGCCGACGCCGGGAGCGCGAGAAGCCAGGTCCCGGGCTCGAGCGCTCCGCGCGGAGGAGGCGCGGAACCGCGCTTCTCGCCCTTTCGTTCGTTCATCGGAGCCGCGTTATACAGCGCCCCGAGGGGTTGCGTCGCGCGGCCGCGAAAGGCAACATACGCGCTCTCGTTTCGAACGAATCGGTGATCGCACTCCGCCGGTCGAACCTCACTCCCGGGAGAGCCATGAAAGCCGATCATCCGCGTTTCTCAGCACCCGCCGGGGACTCCTCCCTCGACCGACGCGACTTCCTCAAGCTCGCCGGCATCGCCGCGACCGTCGCGATCGTCCCCCCGGCCGCAGCCCTTGCCGGTTGCACGAATCCCGCCGAATCCGCAGGAGACAACACGATGGCCTACGAACTGCCCGCGCTGCCCTACAAGTTCGACGCGCTCGAGCCCCACATCGACGCGAAGACGATGGAGATCCACCACGACAAGCACCACGCCGCGTACGTCACCAACGTCAACAAGGCGCTGGTCGAGCACCCCGATCTCGCGAAGCTTCCGATCGAGCAGCTCATCTCCGACATGAACAAGGTGCCCGAAACGATCCGCACGGCGGTTCGCAACAACGGCGGCGGCCACGCGAATCACACGCTCTTCTGGCAGATCATGAAGCCGGGCGGCGGCGGCGCGCCGTCGGGAAAGGTCGCCGACGCGTTGAAAAGCGCCTTCGGCTCGTTCGACCAGTTCAGGACGAAGATGAACGACGCGGGCGCGACCCGCTTCGGCAGCGGCTGGACGTGGCTCGTGAAGGACAGGTCCGGGAAGCTCGACGTCATGTCCACGCCGAACCAGGACAGCCCGATCATGGAGGGAAGAACGCCGATCATCGGCATCGACGTCTGGGAGCACGCCTATTACCTCAAGTACCAGAACCGGCGCGCCGACTACCTCGGCGCGTGGTGGAACACGATCAACTGGGACGAGGTCGCGAAGCGTCTCGGCTGAACGGAGTCCCCTCGAGCGCGCACAGGTCGCGACGCGGGCGCTCCGGATCGTCCGGGGCGCCCGGCCGGGACCGGCGGTCGTGACGGCGCGCTCGCCCGGCCGCCTCGCGCCCGCGATCGGCGCCGGGGCCTGACGACGGCGCCCCGCCTCCTCGGCGCAGGAATCGCCTCGGGGCCTCTCGAGGACCGGACGCCCGCGCGCCTCTCACGATTCCCCACCCCACCCCGTCCCATCTCACCCTCCCAACCACTTCTCCCCCTTCTCGCGAACGCCGCTTGGGTTTCGCGCACGACCGGCCGAAAGGGAAGCGTCGGCCGGACGCTCGCCGGAGCGGGGCCTTGACCTTCGTGTCCGGCGCGGTCCGAGACCTTCCGGCTCGAGGCGTCCGCGATCCACCGGCATGGACGGAATGTATCCTACGCGCCGACGTGCGGGAGGCGGTTGATGACGCACGGAGACTCCGGACCACGGTCTGCCGCGTTCAGCGCCCTCGTCGCCTGTATCGCCTTCCTCGCTCTCCTCGCCGCGACCGCCGCGGCGGAACCGACGCGTCCAGAATGGTCCGCCGGGCTCTTTCCCGGCGCGGCGAGCGTGAACGGCCCCGTCCGCGCGATGGCCTCGTTCGACGACGGGACGGGACCGGCGCTCTACGTCGCGGGAGAGTTCGCGCGAGCGGGAGGTCAAAGCGCGAGCCGCATCGCGCGGTGGCGCGACGGAGAATGGTCTTCGCTCGGCCACGGACTCTCAGGCACGGTCCTCTCCCTCGCCGTCTTCGACGACGGCTCCGGACCGGCGCTCTACGCGGGCGGAGAGTTCGAGCGCGCGGGCGGCCGTCCGGCCGCGTTCGCCGCTCGGTGGGACGGGACCGATTGGTCGCGCTTCGCGACCGAGCTTCCGACCCCCGTCTACTGCTACGCCGTTCACGACGACGGCTCTGGACCCGCGCTCTACGCCGGGGGCGCGTTCCCCGCGGAGGCCGGGGGCCCCGTCGGCGTCGCGCGGCTCGAGGCCGGCGAGTGGAGGCCCGTCGGTGCGGGACTCGCCGGAATCGTGCGGTCGCTCGCGTCGTTCGACGACGGGACGCGCCGACTGCTCGTCGCCGGCGGGGAGTTCCGGTCCGCGGCGGGAAGCCCCCCGTGGAACGTCGCGGCGTACGACGGCGTCGCCTGGGCGCCCCTTGGCGGCGGCGTCAACGCCACCGTCCAGACGGTCCTCGCCTTCGACGGCGGGGCGGGCCCGGAGATCTACGCCGGCGGCACGTTCACGCGGGCAGGAGGAGTCATGGCGAGCCGCGTGGCGCGATGGGACGGCGCGGCGTGGGCGCCGCTCGCGTCGGGAGTCGGCGGAGAGGTGCGCGCCCTCGCCGCGTTCGACGACGGGACCGGCACCGCGCTCTTCGTCGCGGGCCGCTTCACGGCGGCGTCCGGCTCCTCCGCGAACCGCGTCGCGCGCTGGGACGGCGCGTTCTTCGCCCCGCTTGCGACCGGAACGGACGACACCGTCTACGCGCTCGCGACGCACGCGAACGTGGACGGATCGGCGCTCTACGTGGGCGGCGGGTTCAGGAGGGCGGGCAGCCTCGAGTCGGCTTTCGTCGCGCGCTGGGTCGATCCGTGCGCGACCTGCCGCACGGGCAACGTGAACGCTGGGCGCGGAGCGCCCACCGACGTCCTCTTCGTCAACGACTCGGCCGGAGGATCGTCCCGGAGGATCCGGCTCGCTTCGCACGAGCCGCTCACGATCTTCATGAGCACCCCGCCGGCGGCCGAGTCTCCGGCTCCGTTCGCGCTCTACCTGTGGCGCGGCGCGCTCCACGAGGCGCGGAAGAACGAGCTCCCGTTCGGGATCGGCTCGACCGGCCTCCCGACCCCGATCTCGGGAGGGACGCCGCTCGTCGTGTGGAACAACACGGGAAGGGCCGCGCTCGGCGTTCCGAACCGCCGCTCGGCGCCCGCACCGTCGATCGTGGCCTCGTTCCCGCGCGGCCTCGGCCGACGCGCGAAATTCGCGCTCCAGGGGATCATCGCCGACCTCGGATCGGCGGGCGATCGGCGGGCGAGCGTCACGAACGGGCTCGTCGTCGAGGTGAGATAACCGGTCCTCGTGACGGTCATTCGGGCTCCGCGCGCGCTCCGCGGACCCGCCGGCGACCAGGAAAAAAGTGATCGCGGCCCGGAGCGAATCCCCGCTCCGGGCCGCGTCCCCCGTGTCGACCTTCCCAGCTGCCGTCGATGTCAGTTCGCCGCCCGACGCCGCAGCGGCTTCGACCCCGACTTCTCCTCATCTTGCGAGGAGGTCGGAGCCGTTCCCTTGCCTTTGAGTTACAGGCGCCATCGGCGGTCCGGCGTGACGCGGGAAATCGTGAATTCACTGCGCCGCTTTCTTTCGCACGGGACCGGTCTCCTGTAGGATGCGGCCGCCCAGGGGGTTCGGGAAGAGAGCGGGGCCCGCGGCGGCCGGCGCCGGGCTCGCGCGCGGAGGTTCCCACGAGCCCGCTTTCTCCCCACGTCCCACCCTTCGCGGGCGGAGGCAGGCGTTTGGAGAGCGATCCGGACGGGATCCGGCGAGAAGGCGCGTCTCGGCTCGGGGACGCTTCGTCCCTCGAGTCGATCGTGGCGCGCCTCTTCGCCCGGGTCGAGGAGCGGGGCGAGATCGCGATCGAAGAAGCGTGCGCGGAGGACCCGTCGCGCGCCGACGCGATCCGGGCCCTGGCGGCGCCTCTGCGCGAGGCCGGGCTCCTCACGCCCCGACCGCCGGCCGCGCCGAGCGGTGCCCCCGTTCAACACGAGCGCCGGCTCGGCGACTTCCGGCTCCTCCGCGAGATCGGCCGCGGCGGCATGGGCGTCGTCTACGAGGCCGAGCAAGTCTCGCTCGGCCGCCGCATCGCGCTCAAGGTCCTGCCGCCGCACGTCACGCTGTCGCCGGTCGCGATCGAGCGGTTCCGGCGCGAGTCGGCCCTCGCGGCTCGCCTCCGCCATCCCGGAATCGTCGAGATCCACTCCGTCGGGGAGGAGGACGGAACGCACTTCTTCTCGATGGAGTTCATCGAGGGGACCTCGCTCGATCGCGTCGTCGCGCAACTCCGAAGGAGCCCGCGCCGGGCTTCGAGCCGCGGCCACGTCCGGAGCGTCGCGGGACTCGTGAAGGCGGTGGCGGAGGCGCTCGACTACGCGCACCGGCAAGGCGTCGTCCACCGAGACGTGAAGCCGTCGAACATCCTCCTCCGCGGCGACGGCACGCCCGTACTCACCGACTTCGGGCTGGCGCGCGCGCCCGGGCTGCCCGCCGTCACGCTGACCGGCGACTTCACGGGGACTCCGCACTACGTCTCGCCCGAGCAGGCGCTCGCGACGGGGAGGGACGACGTGGACCGAAGGAGCGACGTCTTCTCGCTGGGGGTCACCCTCTACGAGTTCCTCACGCTCGCGCGCCCCTTCAAGGGGCGAACGGTCCAGGACGTCCTCTCGAGCATCACCGGCAAGTCGCCGCGGCCGCCGCACCTTCTCAACCCCGAGATCTCGCGCGATCTCGAGACGATCGTCCTGACGGCGATGGAAAAGGACCCCGCGCGACGATACGCGACCGCGGGAGAGATGGCCGACGATCTCGGCCGGTTCCTCGAGCACCGTCCGATCGCGGCCCGGCCCATCGGCGTCGCGACCCGGACGCGGCAGTGGGTGCGTCGCAACCCGCTCGTGTCGGCGCTTCTCGGAGCGGTGCTCCTGCTCCTCGCGAGCATCGCGGCCGTCGCGTCGTTCAGCGCGCTTCGCCTGAAATGGCAGCGCGACGAGGCGATCGGCCTCCGGGAGCGGGCGGAGCGCGCCGAGGCCGACGGCAAAGAGAAGCTCCGCCGGGCGCTCCTCGCGCAGGCTTCCGCCGTGCGCCTCCGCGACCGCGCGGGCCGGAGGGCCGAGGCGCTCGCCGCCGTCGCCGAGGCGGCGGCGATCCGGCCGGGAGAGGACCTCCGGAACGAAGCGATCGCGAGCCTCGCGACCGTGGATCTCGAGAGACGGTTCCGCCTCGACGTCCCTCAAGAGTTCGGATACGAGTTCTCGGGCGACCTCGAGATCTGCGCGTCCTCCGACGAGAGCGGGCGCGTGACGCTCCGGCGTTTCTCCGACGGCGCCGCAATCGCCAGTCTCGAGGGCTCGGGCACACCGGCATGGGTCCTCCGACTCGACCCCTCGGCCCGGCTCCTCGCCGCCAAGTATCACGCCCGGAGCGATTTCGCCGGCGCCTGGGTCACGCTTTTCGACGTCGCGAGCGGCGCCGCGATCCTCGAGATCCCGAGAGGGACCGCGCCGGTCGCGTTCGACTTCGACCCGTCGGGACGCCTCTTCGCGACAGCCTTCGCCGACGGCTCGCTCTCCGTCCACGACGTGCGCCTCCGCCGCGAGACGGGCCGGTTCAAGGCGACGGCGCGGCCTCACTCCCTCGCGTTCCACCCAACCGGACGGAGCGTCGCGATCTCGAGCCTCGAGCGGCGCGCGGTCGAGATCCGGAGCACGGAGACGGGAGAGATCCTCGAGACCCTCGCGCTCCGGTCCGTCGCCCGCGGAGTCGCGTTCGACGGCTCCGGCCGTCTCCTCGCGTGCGCCGGGGCCGACTTCACGGTCTCGGTGTTCGAGCTCGCGACCGGAGGGCCGCCGCGAGTGCTCGAGGGTCACGAGGCGGAGTCCGTCGCGGTCGCGCTCGACCCGCGCGGCGAGAAGCTCGCGAGCGTCGGCTGGGACGACACTTTGCGGCTCTTCGACATCGCGACCGGGAAGGAGATCGTCGTGGCCCCCGCCATCGGCTCCTGCGTTCGGTTCGGGCCGGACGGACGCCGCGTCGCGTTCTGCGCAGCGACGTCCGAGGTCGAGGTGAAGGAGATCGTGGGAGAGGACGAGTACCGGCCGCTCCGCGGGCACCGGGGACCCGGGAAGAGTCCGTGGATGGTGGCCATCTCGGAGGACCAGAGCCTCGTCGCGTCGTGCGGCGACGACGCCGTCCGGATCTTCGAAGCCGCGCACGGCCGCGAGATCGCGACCTTGCCCGCCCCGCAGACGCAGGCGGTGCTCTTCCATCCCGGCGGAAAGCTCCTCGCGACGTACGGGCTCGGCGGCCTCCGTCTCTGGCCGATCGCGCCCGATCCTGCCGCGACGTCGGAGGACGCGATCGTGATCGGCCCCCCGCGCGCGATCGAGCCGATCCCCGGCGGCGACGGTCACCTCGCTTTCACGCCCGACGGTCGGACGCTCGCGATCGTGAACCGCGAGCGGGGCCTCCTTTTCACGATCGACGGCGGAGGAGGATCCGAGCCCCGCCTCGTCGGACGGCGCCGAGGGATGGGGAAGGTCGCGATCAGCCCGGACGGGCGGTGGGCCGCGGCGGGGCTCTGGGGCGGCTCGGACGGAGACGACGTGTCGGTCGTCTTCGATCTCGCGGGAAACGTGGCCCCTCGGTCTTTTCCGGCGCGGCGCTCCCAGGTCGCGTTCCGCCCTCCGGACGGCTCTCTCCTCGTGGCGAGCGCGCGCGACGGCTACGTCGTGCTCGAGACCGAGTCGCTCCGCCGCGTGCGGGAGATCCCGTCCGAGAGGAATCTCCAGCTCTCGCCGCTCTCGTTCACCGCGGACGGCCGGATCTTGGCGGTCGCGACCGGCGACGCGTCGATCCACCTCCTCGACGCCGCCACCTTCGATCGCATCGCGGCGCTCGAGCCGCCGAACGGGCTCGTGGCGAGCTACCTCGCGTTCGGCCGCGACGGATCCCGGCTCGCGGTCGCGGGACGCGACGGGTCTCGCGCGTCCGCGGTCTGGGACCTCCGCAGGATTCGCGGGTCGCTCCGCGCCATGGGCCTCGATTTCGAGCCGCCGCTCTCCGGCGCGTCCCCCCGCCCGGCGGCCTCGCCCGCGAGCGCGACGGTGCGCCTTGGGACGTTCTGAGAGCGACCGGGGGCCGCGCGGCCCCGACGCGATCTCCCTCCTCGTGAGGAAGTTCCTTCCCGAGCTCCGCGCGTTCGTCCGGCTGAACGCGGGCCGGCTCGTCCGCGCGCGGGAGTCCTCCTCCGATCTCGTGCAGAGCGTGTGCCGGGAAGTGGTCCAGAACGCCGGCCGGTTCCGCTACGAGGACGAGGCCGGGTTCCGCAAGTGGGTCTTCACCGCCGCCCTCCACAAGATCCAGGACCGGCGCAAGTACTGGCGGGCCCGGAAGCGCGACGCGCTCCGGGAGGCGCTCGCGAACGAAGCGCCGTTCGGCGCCGAGGGCGAGGAGGAGATCGTCGCTCGGTACCGCACGATTTGCACTCCGAGCCGGAGCGCCGTCTCGAAGGAGACGATGGCCCGGATCGAAGCCGCCTTCGACCGGCTCCCCGACGACTACCGCGAGATCATCACGCTCGCGCGGCTCGCGGGCCTATCCCACGACGAGATCGCGAGGCGGCGGGGAAGCACGCCGGAGTCGAGCCGGCAGCTTCTCGCGCGCGCGCTCGCGCGGCTCGCGATCTTCGTGAGCGAGGAGGAGCGAGGCAACTAACGTCAGCCTTCGACGCTCCGGCCCGTCGCGCGGTCGAAGAGGAGGATCGCGCCGATCCGCACGGTGAGGCGGACCGTCTCTCCCTCCCGCGCGGCGAGCGACGCCGGCGCGAGCGCGCGCACGCGGACGCCGCCACCCGCGTCGACGGTCACGACCCTCTCCGGCCCGAGGTCCTCGGCGACGACGACCCGTCCCTCGGCCCCGTTCGCGCCGAGGGCGACGCTCTCGGGCCGGAAGCCCACGGTGAGGAGCGGCGGCGCGCCCGCCGGCGCCGGCCACTCGAAGGGACCGGACCGGATCAGCCCTCCCGCGACGCGCCCGTCGAGGAGGTTCACGAGCGGCGATCCGAGCGCGCGCGCGACCTCTACGGTCGCGGGCCGGTCGTAAATCTCGCCGGGCGGCCCGATCTGCTCGATCCGGCCCTCGTGCAGGACCGCAAGCCGGTCGGCGAGGCTCATCGCCTCGACCTGGTCGTGCGTCACGTAGAGCGTCGTCGTCGAGAGCCGGGCGCGGAGCGTGCGGATCTCGACCCGCATCTCCTCGCGGAGCTTCGCGTCGAGGTTCGAGAGCGGCTCGTCCATGAGGAACGCCCGCGGCTCGCGCACGATGGCGCGCCCGATCGCGACCCGCTGCATCTCGCCGCCCGAGAGCGCGACGGCCTTCCGGTCGAGGAGCCGCTCGATCCTGAGGAGGCGCGCCGCGTCACGGACGCGCGACTCGATGGCGGGCGGCGGAAGGCGGCGCGACGGCGCCCGGAGGGGGAACGCGAGGTTTTCGCGCACGGTGAGCCGCGGGTAGAGCGAGAAGTTCTGGAAGACGACGGCGACGTCTCGCTCTGCGGGCGAGAGCGCCGTCGCGTCCCTCCCGTCGAGGAGGACACGCCCCTCGTCCGGCCTTTCGAGCCCCGCGATCGACCTCACGAGCGTCGTCTTCCCCGCTCCGGTCGCCCCGAGGACGACGAGCAGCTCTCCCTCCCTCACGTCGAGTGTCGCCGCGTCGAGCGCCCTCGCGGCGCCGAACCGCTTCGTCAGCCTCTCGACGGAGATCGCGCTCACGTCGGGGACTCGGGCGGCGACTCGAGGGAGAGCCCGCTCGCCGTCTCGAAGAGGTGGACGCCGGCCGGATCGCACTCGGCTTCGACGGGCGCCCCGTCCTCGAAGACGACGTCGCGCCCGACGCGGGCCCGGAGTCGCGCCGGCCCGGCCTCGAGCTCGACGAGGTTGTGAGAGCCCATGGGCTCCGTGTGGAGGACGCGGGCCAGAAACGCCGCGCCGGGGCCGCCGCCCCCATTCCGCCGGCGGACGCTTAGGCTCTCGGGCCGGACGCCGAGCGTGACCTCGCCGCGCTCGGGCTCGCGCAGGAGCCCGCGCGCCGCTCGCGCGACGACGCCGCTCTTAGGGTCGACGAACCGCGATCCCGGCGCGACGAGCCGCCCGGAAACGAACGCCATCGACGGCGAGCCGACGAAGCCGGCGACGAAGAGGCTCGCCGGGCGCTCGTAGACGTCACGCGGCCTGCCGAACTGGACGATCCTCCCGTCCGACATCACTGCGATCCGGTCCGAGAGGCTCATGGCCTCCGACTGATCGTGGGTGACGTAGACGGTCGTCGCGCGGACCTCGAGGTGGAGCGCGCGCAGCTCCTCGCGCATCGTCTCGCGGCTCCGCGCGTCGAGGACTCCGAGCGGCTCGTCCATGAGGAACGCCTTCGGCCGCCGGACGAGGGCGCGCGCGAGCGCGGTCCGCTGGAGATCGCCTCCCGAGAGCTGGCGGGGCCTTCGCTTCAGGAGCGCCTCGAGCCTCAGCCGCTCGCTCACCTCGCGAACGCGCCGCTCGACCTCGGCGCGCGGGTGTCCCGCGGCCCGGAGCGGGAACGCCACGTTGTCGAAGACGGTGAGGTGCGGATAGAGCGCGAAGAACTGGAAAACGAACGCCATGTCCCTGTCGGCCGCCGCGAGCGGCACGACGTCCCGGCCTTCGAGGAAGATCCGGCCCGACGTCGGCGACTCGAGCCCCGCGATCATGCGGAGCGTCGTCGTCTTTCCGCAGCCCGAAGGTCCGAGGAGAGAGACGAACCAGCCGCGCTCGATCGCGATCGAGACGTCTTTCACGGCGGCGACGTCTGCGAAGCGCTTCTCCAGGCGATCGAGAACGAGGTAGGCGCCGCTCATCGCGGCCCGCCTTTCCGCTCCGGCACGTGGGACACCGCGACGAAGGCGATCGTCCCGAGGAGCGTCGCGAAGAACCCGGCGCGGAAGAGAGCGATCGAGAACGGCTGGCACATCGCGACGACGCCCGCGAGGAGCGCCGCGACGACGAGCGCCTCCGCCCGGCCGCGCGCGGTCATCGCTTGATCGCTCCGAACGTGACGCCGCGGAGGAGGTGCCGGCGCACGAGAAACGTGAAGGCGACGACGGGAAGCACGAACAGGAGCGCGCCGGCCGCGAGCTCGCCCCACGGCACGCCGCGGACGTCGCCCAGTTGCCCCTGGATGAAGACCGGCACCGGGGTGGCGCCGCTCGCGTTCAAGATGAGCGCGAACGCGAACTCGTTCCACGCCGAGATGAGGCAGAAGACCGCCGTCGTCGCGATGCCGGTCGCCGCCTGGGGCAGGATGACCCTCCGGAACGCCTCGAGGCGCGTGTAGCCGTCGACGAGCGCCGCCTCCTCGTACTCGCGCGGGATCTCGTCGATGAACCCCTTCATCAGCCAGACGCCGAGGGAGAGGCTGAAGGCCGCGTAGAGCAGGATGAGCCCGAGGTGCGTGTCGGTGAGCCCGAGCCTCGAGAACATGAGGAAGATCGGGATCACGACAGCGAGCGGCGGCAGCATCCGCGTCGAGAGGATGAAGAAGAGCCAGTCCTTTTTTCCTTTCATCGGGAAGCGGCTGAATCCGTACGCGGCGAGCGTCGCGAGGACGACGGCGAGCAGCGTCGAGCCGGCCCCGATGACGAGGCTGCTCGCGAGGTTCCTCGAGAACGGCGTTCCGGTCGAGCCCGCGGCCCCGCCGAGGACGGTCGCGTAGTTCTCGAGCGTCGGCTTGAACGAGACGGCCGCGTCGCCGAAGGGCACGAACTTCGGGACGAGGCTCGTCGCGTCGGCGTTCCGCTTGAAGCTCGTGACGAGCATCCAGACGATCGGCACGAGGGCGAGCGCGAGATACGCGAGAACGATCCCCTTCGCGAACCGGTCGGCGGCCGCTCCGCGCCTCACGCGGTGCTCCCTCCTCCCGACACCCTGTCGAGGGTGCGGATGGCGAGATTCGAGAGCGCGACGACGAGCACGAGAACGACGTACGCCATCGCGCACGAGGAGCCCGTGTGCCAGCTCGCGAACGCCTCGAGGTAGAGGCGGATCGACACGGTCTGCGTCAGAGCCTGGTCCTTCCCGACGAGCACCATGACGAGGTCGAAGAGCTTGAACGCGTCCACGGCGCGGAAGAGGACGGCGAGGAGGAGGAGCGGCCCGGCGAGCGGGAGCGTGATCCGCGTGAACCGGAACCACGCGCTCGCGCGGTCGATGGCGGCGGCCTCGTAGAGGTGCGGCGGGATCGCCGACAGGCCCGCGAGCGAGAGGAGCATGACGAAGGGCGTCCACTGCCACGTGTCGACGAGGACGATGCTGGCCCAGATCCAGCTCGGGTCCGAGAGCCACGCGGGCGGATCCGCGACGCCGATCGCGCCGAGGAACGAGTTCACGAGTCCGTAGTTCGGCTCGAGGAGGAGCTTCGAGAAGAGGCCGACGACGATCGGAGAGAGCATGGTCGGCACGAGGAGGAGCGTCACGACGAGCCCCCGCCCTCTGAACGGACGGTTGAGGAGGAGCGCGAGGCCGAACCCGAGCGCGAACTGGATGGCGACTGCGGCCGCGACGTATCGCGCGGTCACGTGAAACGAGCGGAAGACTTCCGGATCGCGGAGGACCTCCCCGTAGTTCGCGCCGCCCACGTACTCGGGCGGCCGGGCCGGGTTGCTCGCGTCGTACCGCGTGAACGAGAGCCCGAGCGACCAGAAGAGAGGGAAGACGTTGAGCGCGATGAGGAGAACGAGCGCGGGAGCGACGAAGAGGTTCCGGATCTTCCGATCCGAGAGGCCGCGCCTCTCGCTCGCAGACGCGCCGCTCGCCACGCTCTATTTCCGGTATCCCGCCCGGCGGAAGATCTCCTCGTGCTCCTTCGCGAGCGCGTCGAGGGCCGCCTTCGGCTCCATGGCGCCGTCGATCGCCTGGCCGAAGTACTTCTGGGTGCCGGCGACGAGCTCGCCGAACTCGGGAACTGCCCAGAAGTCCTGGAGATACGGAAGCGACGCGGCGAACGCGGCGTTGTACGGGCTCGCCGCCGCGAACGCCGCGCTCTTCAGCACCTCGTCGTTCGCGGTGAAGCCGCCGAGCGCCACCCACTTCTCCTGCTGCTCCTTCTTGCTGAACCACTCGATGAACCGCTTCGCGAGCTCCTTCTTCGCGTCGCTCGCGTAACTCACGATCGAGAACCCCTGGCCGCCGAGGCTCACCGCGCGCCGAACGGCGCCGTCTTCCCGCCGCACTCCCGGGACGACGAAGAACCCGACTTTCTCCTCGCCCAGGTCCTTCACCATCTGCGGGTAGAAGGCGAAGTAGTTCATCGTCATGGCCGTGAGGCCGTTCGAGAAGTTCTGCGTGCAATCCTCGTAGGCGTAGTTCGAGCCGCCCTTCGGCGAGAAGGCGAGGAGCGACCGGTAGAACTCCATTGCCGCGAGCGTTTCCGGCGAATTGAGGAGCCCCTCCACCTCGAACGTCTTCGGGTCGCCGTAGCTCCCGCCGTACGCCCACATGAGCTGCTGGAACCCCATCGTGGCGGCGTCGTAGCTCCGGCCGGTGAGAATCGCGCAGCCGTAGCGCTTCGCATCCGGACGCGTGAAGAACGAGGCCACGTCGCGGAACTCGTCCCACGTCTCGGGAGGGGCGAGCTCGCGGCCGTGCTTCTCGTGGAACGCCTCCTTCTCCTTCGGGTCCTCGAACCAGTCCTTCCGGTACGCGAACCCCACGGCATCCGTCTCGCACGGCGCGGCGTAGTATCTGCCGCTCCCGGCGGGGTACTCGCAGAAGAACCGGAGCGCCGACGGCGAGATCTTCGAGAGGTCGACGTGCGCCGGCAGCCAGTCGGTGATCTCGAGGTAGTGGCCCTTCGTCGCGCCCTCGCCCAGCCACTGCGAGTCGCCGACGACGATGTCGTGGCGGTCGCTCCGCTTCGAGAACTCGACGAACATCTTGTCCTTGTAGCCAGGCCATGGCGTCTGAGAGACGGTCACGCGGACCCCCGTCTCTTTCGTGAAGTCCTTCGCGAGCGCGTCGAGTGCGTCCGCGGGCTGCCACTGCGCCCACGCGATCGAGAGCTCGCCCGCGCCGGCGACGCCGCCGCCGGGCTTCTCCCCGCCGCAGCCGGCGGCGAGGGAAAACGCGAGGAGAAGGACGGAGCCGGCCTGTCGCTTCATGATGGCGGAACCTCCCGCTCGGGGCGTCACTCCGGAAAGGCGTTGAGCGTGTAGTGGCCCTCCGGGTGGAGGAGCCGGTCTCCGTCGATCGACCGGACGCCGTCCATCCGAAAGGAGACGATGCGCGGAGCTTCGAGCCCGGAGAGCCTCAGGACGACCGAAAGCCCTCCCGGGTTGAGCTCTCGGGACACGATCTCGAGTCCGCGAGTCTCGATCTCGGGCGACCCGTACGTCGCCCAGTAGTGATAGGTGAACTGCGTCGCGGCGAGCGCTTCCGGTCGCGCGACCGAGCGGGGGTCGAGCGGCTTCGTGAACTCGATCTCGAACGAGTTTCGCCCCGTGCACCGGACGGCCTTTGCCTCGAACGGCGCCCGGCCCGTGTAGCGGACGCGCTCGATCGCGAAGAGCTTCGGCCCCGCCGCCCACCAGCCGCGCTTCGTCTCGCCGACCCAGAGCCGACGGTCGGGGCCGAAGACGAACCGCTCGACGCCCGAAGCGAACCCGGCGCGGAACGGAAAGCACGCGCCCTGCCACTCGCCGCTCACTTTCTCGAGAAAGACCCGGATCAGCGTCGACTTCGCCATGTCGCCCACGAGGAGCTGTCCTTCGAACGGACCGAACGAGCCGTCGGCGGGAAAGGCCCCGATCGCGCTCGCCGAGTTCGAGACGCGATTGTACGGGAGCCAGCACGCCGGGAGCGTGCGCGCGACGTCCGCGCTCCGGTCCTCGAGAGCGAACCGCTGGCCGTAGAACGCGCCTTCCTTCAAGTGGTTGACCGGGCACGCGGGGATCCAGTCTCCCTGGTTGTCGGTGAAGAAAACGTCGCCCGCAAGGTTCTTCCCGATGCCGTTCGGCGCGCGGAGCCCGCGCGCGACCACGCGGAATCCGCCGTCGCGGTCGACGTGCCACACGCTGCCGCGGTCTTTCTCCTGCTCCGTCCGCGTCGCCCCTCCGGGCACGATCGCGAGACCGAGAGTCCCGTAGAATCCGCCGGCGCCGTCCGGCAGCGGGCCGAACGCGAACTCGTGGAAGTTCGTCGACATCCCCCACGCGTTCGAGATCGTCTCGTAGACGTCGCACGTCCCGTCGCCGTCCAGGTCCTTGAGCCGCGTCAGCTCCGGCTTCTGAACCACGTAGATCTCGCCGTCCACGACCGCGAGCCCCCCGGGCTCGTGAAGTCCGGTCGCGAAGAGGCGCGCCGTCATGTCGCCCTCGAGCGCCTTCGGGAAGAGGACGACGTCTCCCCGCCGCGTCGCGACCGCGAGCGTCCCGTCGGGCAAGAAGTCGAGCCCCGTCGCCTCGAGGAGGAGCCGCGACGAGACGCGGAGCGGCTCGATCTCGTAATGGTCGGACTCGAGCCCCGGGACTCCGGAGCGCGGGTCGTCCGGAAAGTCGCGGGTCAGGAGGCGCCGGATCTCGCGGTCCTTCGCCGCGTCGAGGAGGGGCTCGGGCTCGAACCAGAACGCAAAGCCGCCGGCCGCGTTCGTCACCTTGAGGAGAAGGTCGTTCGCCCCCTCCCGAAGGGGCAATTCGATCCGGTCCTCGTTCGGCGTCAGGCTCCGCAGGACGTCGCGATCGAGGAGCTTCGCGCCGTTCAGGAAGACGGCGAGCGTGTCGTCGCTCCCGAGTCCGACGGAGAGCCGGCGCTCGACGGGGCTGTCGATCCGGCGGTAGGCGTAGCAGGTGATCCAGTCGTTCCTCGGGAAGAGCGAGAGGTCGTTCGCGACACCGTCGCCGAACGTCTCGATCGATCGCCACGAGACGGGCCCGGGCGACGCCGCGCTCTCGTAGGTAGCGCCGAGGTCGACCGGGGCCTTTTCCGGCGGGTACGGCGTCGCGTGACCCTTTCCGTTTTCGTTCGGGAACGGACCCGCGACGTGCCAGGAATGGAGCGTCGGAACGCCGAGCGCGTCCTTCGCGGCGCGGTACGTGGCGTCGAAGGACTCCTTTTTCTCGTACGGAATCTCTGCTCCGCGGGCGGCAAGCGCGGCGGCGAGCGTGAGCGCGAGCGGCATGAGAGTTCTCATCGGCCGTTTTGTCCACCGAGCGCCGCCCTCGCCGCGGCGGCGTCCTCCGCGCCGCAGAAGAGCGTCCAGCACTCGACCTCCGGCGCGCCCGCGCGCGAGGGCGGCACGAGGATCGAAAGCGACGGGCTCGCGTCGGGCCCGACCTCGAACGTCGAGCCCTCCGGCGCTCGCCGCACGGAAACGATCGCGCGCCGTCCTTCGTCCATGAGGACCTCGACGAACGGGGATCCGCTCACCGCGACGCGGCTGCCGGGCCCGAGCGGCGCCCCGCTCTCGGCGAAGACGGCCCGAGCGCGGGCGTCGGCGAAAAGGAAGCCCCTCGCCGACTGGTCCTTGGGCAGCGCCTCGAGCCGCGTCCGGCGCGAGACGCCGAGAGCCCCTCCCGCGGAGGCCTCCGACAGCGTCTCCTCGACGCGCAGCGGAGGCGCGCCATGAGCGAGCGGCAATTCATAGTGGAAGGAGGGGTCGCCGGAACCGTCGATCCGGTAGCCGCGGAACCGCGCGGGTCCCGCCGCGGCGATCCCGTCGAGGCGCCACGCGAATCCGTCGGGAAGCGCGGCGAGGCTCCGGCCCTCGATCTCCGGATACGGCCCATGCTGGCCCGTCCACTGCGTGCCGTTCAGGCGGAGGAAGCCGCCGTCCCAGAAAAGGCGCACGCCGGGTTCGGCCCCCGCCTCGATCCCGACCGAGATGCCGCTCTTCCAGCCCACGGCCACGACCCGCGCACGGTCGAAGAGCGGCGTGCGCACGACGAGCGGCCGGTCCCCCTTCGGCACGAGACCGATGCCGCTCGGCGCCGTGAGGCCGTCGGGAAGCGGCGCCTTCATTCCGAGACCGAGATAGTCCCAGAGCGCGCCGACCTGCGCGCGAGCGTCGCCCGAGAGGATCTCGGTGACGAGGCTCGTTTCCCGCACGAAGTAGGTCGGCATCTCGGTTCCGGGCTTGAGTCTCTGCGGAGCGAGCATCCACCGCTCGAACCACGGCTTCCTCAGGCGCTCCGCGAATCGCAGCACCTCGGGCCCGCGGTTGCCGCTGCCGGGCACGCCGGCCATGTCGTGGCACGACGTGCAGGAGAGCCGGAGGGGAGAGAGAAGCTCGCGCCCCGCCATCACCATCTCGGGGCGCGGCGCGGCTCGCGGATCGTCCTCGCCGGGGGCGATCCCTTCCCGCCCGAGGAGGCCCGAGACGAGCGGGAGGACGTTCGCCGCCCCGAACCGCGGCATGCGGAGCGAGAGCCACGGGCGCGCGCGCCCGTCCTCCGCGAGCACCTTTCTCAGCCAGTCTTCGCGGAGCTTCGTCCCCGCGCCGTCGAGCGCGGGCGGCTGCATCGCCTCCCGGGGCGCCTCGCTCCCCTCTGCGGCGAGGAGGCGCGACAGCTCGGAGTCCCGCCCGTCGAGGGAGTGGCACGCAGCGCAGCGGAGCCGCTCGACCGCGACGCGCGCCGACTCGATCGGCGCGGGCGCCGCCGGCCGTCGCAGCGGACCGGCACCCGAGAGGAACGCGCGGATCGCGGCCCGGTCGCCGCTCCCGAAGTCGTAGCGCGGCGCGGCGCCCGGCGCCGCCGGCGGGCGGTCGTCGGCGAGGCAGCCCAGCGAGAGGTCGAGCGCGAGGAGCGGCTTCTCGCCCGCCTCCGGCGCCTCCATCCCCTTGAACGGGTGGCAGGCGATGCAACGCCTTTCCCTCAGCAGGCCCTCGCCCTCGGCCGCGTCGCCCTCGTCGGCCGAGACCTCGAGCGACGGATCGCGCGACGACGCAAGATAGGCGGCGAGATTCCGGGCGTCCGCGGGATCGAGCGAGAGATCCGGCATCCGTCCGCTCGCATCGTGGCGGAGCGGGTCGAGAAGGTAATGGGCCCAGCCCGCGGGCGTGGACTGGCTGCCCGAGCCCTCGAGACGAACGGCTGGGCGCTCGCGCTCGAGGAGGCGCCCGAGCGGTTCGTGGCACGCGACGCACCCGCGCGCCCAGAAGAGGCGTTCGCCCTCGACCGGATCGTCGATGCCGCGGCCCCGGTCTCCGGAGACGCGCGGCGGCGGCCCTTCGCGCGTCTCGGCGTCGAGTCCCGCGAGAAACCGCGCGATCGACCGCCGCTCGCGCCGTCCCTCGGCGCCGGGGTGAAAGAGCCGCGGCATGAGCGCGCTCGACCGGACCGCGGCCGGATGCTCGAGCCAGCGGGCGATCCACTCCGCGCGCGCGTGCGACCCCGCGCGCGTCAGATCGGGCGCCGCGCGCGGCGAGAGCAAGGCCTCGATCGCAGATCCGCGCGGCACGGGATGGCAGCCGGCGCAGCCCGCTTCGTCGACGAGGCGCCGCCCGCGCTCGGACGCGGCCCGGAGCCCGGTCAGGGCGACGGGCTCGTCCGCCGGCCGGAGCGCGCGCACGGGAACGGGCTCCCATCCGAACTGGGTCGACCGCCACTCGAGGGCGAGCCGGAGCGGCGCGGCACCGCGTCCGCCGACGCGGCGGAGGAACGCTTCGAAGGCGAGGAGCCCAGGCTTCACCCTGATCCCTCCCGCGGGCGTCTCGACAGATGCCGTTCCCTCGGCGGACGACCGGAGAGTCGCGGCGGGATACCCGGCGAGAGCGAACGTGAAGTCGCCCTCGACGGTCGCCCGGAAGGAGAAGGCGTCGTCGGACTCGACCGACAGGAAGCCCAGCCAGCGGATCTCGAGCGCGGCGGGGTCGAGCGCGGGGTGGGACGACTCGCCGGGGGCGAGGTAGATCGCGAGCGGCGCGCCGTCGCGGCGGATCTCGGCCTCTCCGTCGCCGGCGACCATCGTCGCGCCCGGGCGCGGCGCGTCCGCGCACGCGGACCCGGCTCGGAGCGCCGTCGCCGCCGCCGCCGCGGCGAGAAGCGCGGCGCGCACACGGGTTCCGGCGCGCGTGGGCGGACGGCTTCTGCGACCCATTCGCAATAACGAACGGCATCGCGGGCCGGTTGTCAACTGCGGTCCGGAGCGATTCCGCCGCGCGGCGGCGTTGACGGAACGGCGCCCGCGCGCATACTCTTCCGGACGCATGTCCCCGGAGGATCTCGCGGCTTTCCGTGCCCGTCTCGACGCGACGATCCGGGCGCTCGACTCCGCTCGGCGACTTGGGCGCCGCCGGGCTCTGACCCTCGGCCGGCTCGCCGCAGCCCGCCGGCGTCTCTCGTCACTTCCTCCCCCTCACCCTCACCCTCCTCCGCCCGCCGCGGCGCCGACGCCCAACACGCTCGCATCGTTCGAGCCGCTCCTCGCGTCCGCCTCGGCCGAGGACCGCGGAGCGCTCCGGAACGCATTCACTCTCGCTGTCGCGCGCGAGGAATGGGCGCGCGAGACTGGGCTCCTCGAGTCCGCGCTCGCCGCGCTGGGTGGCGCGCCTGAGGCGGCCGGAACCGTGGCCGAGATCGTCGCGCTCGTCGCTCCGGAGGACCGCGAGCGCGAGGCGCGTCGCTCGGAAGTTGTCCGCGCGCTCGTCGCCGTCGAGGGCGACCGAGCGGCCCTCGCGGAGGCGGTCCGCCTCGCCGAGCGCGCCGAATGGCAGATCGCCCGCGCGCGCGACTGCCTCGCGCCCGTGAAGGTCGACTTCCTCTTCGATCTCCGCGGCGGCGGCGGTTTCCAGGACCTGGCCTCGTCCGGACGTCTCGACCAGTCGCGCTCGTACCTCCGAGGCGCGCGGGAGCTCGTGCTCGATGCGGAGAGCAGAGCCTCCGCCGCGAGCGGCGCGGCGCTCAAGGTGGACGAGGACCTGTTCTCGCTCGAGGAGTTCTTCCGGGAGCTCTTCGCCGATTTCGAGCGGGAGGGGTTCGCCCGCGGCGCGATCGCGCGGCTCCGCGCGATGGCGGAGACGCTCCGCGCGGCGGCGGCGCCGCTCCGCGCCCGCGCGCGCGACGCCGAGAGAGACGCGCGCGCGCTTCTCGCCGAGGCCGACGCCTTCCCGCCGTGACGCGGTCCGGGCGCTCGCTCGCCGGCGCAGGGACTCCTCCCGCCTCTCGAGCCTTGGACTTTTACTTCTCCGAATCTCGTGAAGAAGTTGAAGCTTTTCCTCGGCCTCCGATGACACCTGTCGGGCGTCGAGTGCAGGCGCGACGTCCGGGTTCGGTTGCGGCTGGCCGGCGTTTCTACCGAGAAAACGGCCTCCGGCCGCCTTGCGGCGCCGGAGGCCGTGTTCGACGATGCGAACGGTTCGGACGGCCGTCTACGGCTGGAGCACGACCGTGGCGCGTTCGGAGATCCGGCCCGCCCCGTCGACGGCCTGGAAGTGCAGCGTCCGGCCGATGAGGCTCGCGCGGTTCGGGACGTTGCCGGTGATCCTCACGTTGCCGCTCGGGTCGAGGATCCCCGTCTTCTTCGCCCTGAACGGCGTGCCGAGCTGCGTCGTGACCGTCGGACCCCCGGGAGGCGTGTACGGCGCCGAGCCCGTGTTCCTCGACAGGAGCAGGAAGTAGTTCTCGTCGGGACCCGCGCCGATGTCGATCGAGATCTGCTCGCCGATCGACGGCGCGAGATCGCTGAAATCGAGCGTCGCGACGCACGTGAGCGCGTGGATGCGCACGTCGTCGATGGTCCATCCGCCGAAGTTGAGGCCCGCGTCCGACACGAGCTCGAAGCGGATCTGCGTGGTGGCGGCGGGCGGCAGCGCGATTTCGTGCAGCTGCCACGACGTGTCGAAGAAGTGGTCGGTGCCCGAGCCGATCGGGTTCCTCCAGACCTCGGTCCCGTTGACGAGGATCCGCGCCGTGTCGTAGAAGCCGTCCTCGACGGTGAGCCAGCGGCGGTAGGAGAACGTCAACGTGTCGAAGCCGGCGCTGTTGATGACCGGCGACTCGAGGTAGTTGTTGACGAAGTTCATGTAGTTCCCGTTCCACATCGTCGTCGGCTGGAGGTCGTTCCCCCAGCACCGCGTCCCGGAGAACGCCGTGGGCGGGTCGTTCGGCTGCGTTCCGAACGGATTCGGGTCCTTGTGGTGCCAGTCGTCCTGCGTCGCCACCTGGGCGTGCGTCCAGCCCTCGTCGCCCGCGTTCTCGAAGTTATTGAAGTAAATCTCGACCAAGTCTCCGACGAGGAACCGGTAGCGCGAGCCCGGAGCGCCCTTGGGCAGGGTCGCGGTGTTCGAGTTCGCGTCGGTCGCGCGGATGTAGTACTCGACGTCCCGATTGCAGAACTGCGCGGGAATGACGCCCGTGTAGTTGCCGCCGCCCGCGGGCGTGAGGCCGACGTTCTGGTCGGCCCCGCCGCCCACGCGGTAGGTGAGGACGACGCTCGAGATCGCGGCCTCGGTGGACGTCGCGTTGGCGGTGACGGCGTAGTCGGCGGCCGTGCGCCGCGTGTCGGCGAGCGGAGTGTGGGAAAGGCCGACGATGGTCACCTCGGGGAACGGGAGGTTCTTGCAGATCGCCGCGGCCGAGAGATCGGAGTAGTTCGGCGTGCCGTTGTCGAGGTCGCCGTCGTCGTCGTCCGCGATGAAAGAGTCGATGACGGCGTCCGGAATGCTGTTCGAGTTCGCGGGGATGATGTCGATGATGTCCTGATTCGCGATCTCCGCGCCCATCGCGGAGCCGTGCGTCGCGATCAGGCTGACCCGGACCTTCCACGCGTAACCCATCCAGACCTCGCCGACGCAGTGCACCTCGCCGCCGCACTCGGGGGCGGGCCAGGTCCGCGTGTTCTCGCCCGTCCGGATGAAGCCGCCGCTCGTGAAGAAGTTCTCGCCCGTGAGCGGCTGGCCGGTGAGGTACATGGCGACCGTGTCGCCCCACCCCTCCGAGAGTCCACCGTCCAGAATGCCGCCGAACCGGTCGTCCACGAAGTGCCCGTACTCGTGGTAGATGACGGTGTCGTAGGCGGTGTTCCGGCAGTTGCCGCCCGCGAGGTAGTAGTTCGTGCTCGAGCCGTTGTAGAAGGCGTTGCACGTGCCGGTGTTGACGTTGACGTTCGCGCGGAAGGCGGTGTCGATCGCGGACGGGCCGACGCGGCCGGCAATGAAATTGTGGATGCGCGTCTGGTGGAGCGCCGCGTTCGCCTGCGACGTCGTCTGCTCGCTCCCGGACAGGTTGAACGTGAAATTCGCCGGGCCCGGAGGCGTCACGATCTGGGTCAGGAGCTCGGTCGTGCCCGACGAGTTGTTGACCGTGACCCAGCGCCCGACCAGGGCCGCCTCGACCGTCACCGCGCCCGCGCCCGCGTTCGGGATCGTGAAGTTGCCGTTGGCGTCGGTGAAGACGGTCGCGCCTCCCACGATCCGCACCCGCATCTCGGGCAGGTCGAGCGTCGCGAGCGCGCTCGCCGGGTCGAACTCCTGGGCGCGCCCCTTCACGTTGCCGCTCACGTCGACGTAGCGGACGAGGTCGTCGACGCGGATCACCTCGCCCGTTCTGGCGTCGACGTGGACGAGCCAACGGCCGGGCTCCTCGGCGAAGCCGGAGGCGACGTAGGTCGAATAGACCGCGCGGCCCGTGCCGTCGCGCGTCGAAATGACCTGGAGCGTCGCCAGCTCTTCCGCGTGGACGAACCGGAAGCCGGGGAACGCGCGCACGTGCTGGTAGGCGAGGTTCGTGCCGTCGGCAGGCGTGAACGCGGGCGCGACGTCGACGTCGGGATCGGCGACGACGTCGTGCGCGAAGAACTTCATGAGGTTCCCGCTCGGCGTGTGGATCGAGAAGCTCAAGCCCGAGCCGTAAACGGGAAGTCCCTTATAATTCTGCTCCATCCACACGTAGGCGATCCGGTGAGGCTGCTGGATGTAGCCTCCGCGGTCGAGCGTGAACGCCTCCGAGGTCGCGCCGAAGAGCGCCGGATGACGGTCGATCAAGCTCCTCACGGCCGCCTCGATCTCGGCGCGGTCTCCCGTCCCGGACGGCGTCACGAACGGGACCGAGCCCACGAACCGGCGGACGGTTCCGTTGTCGAGGTTCCAGGCGAAGTCGCGCGGCACGCCGACGTCTGCGACGAAGTCGCGATAGGCCGCGCTCTCGAAGAGATCCCGCGGCAGGTAGACGACGCCTCGTTTTTCCGCCGGCGACGGCAGTCTCACGCCGTCGATGGCGAGCGCCACGCCCGCCTGGGACACGAAGGCCGCCACCGCGAGGATGACGACCTTCCGGGCCTTCAAGAGCCCCTTCAACATGGACGACCCCCTTTCGTGGGAACGACCGGTCGAATACGCTCCAAATGCCAGTGCGGCGCGACCCGCCGCGAGCCGTCGATCGCCGACGGAACGGCGGCGCGGGAACGGTCGGCAGAGGGAGGGTGTGGATGACGGCCGGACGCTCCGGCCGCAGGCGGGGAATCCCCGTCGCAGCCATGGGATCGCGCGGTCCTCAAGCACCCTCCGGACGAAGTCTCGGCGAGAAGCCGGACCCGGAGACATCTGCGCCGCGACGATCCTCACGTCGCGCCAAAGGGGAAATGGACACCCCAATCTATCGGTCGGCCCGCCGCCTGTCAACGCCGTGGACGGGCGAGGCCGCCGGGCGGTGGCGCCGTCCGAAATGTTCGCTGCGCCCGGAGGGCTCCCGCTTCCGATTCTTCACTCGTAGAAGAACTTGGCGACGAGCGAGTCGATCCCGAGGTTTTGGGCGGCGATCCCCATCTCGAGCCGGAAGCCGGCGGATGCCGGCGACGACCGGACGAGATCGAGACCTTCGCGGAGCCCGTCCGCCGGGTAGCCGAGGGCGAAGAGGGCGAGCGCTCGCGCGAAGCCCCTCTCGGCGGGATCCGCCCCGGCGGCCTCCATTGCCAGGGCGACCCCGGCATCGGCGCGGCTCCGGTCCTCCGGGCTCGCCACACGGAAGCGCGCCGAAGCCACGCTCGTCCGGTTCGACGCGAGGAGGCGGAGGCGGTACTCGACGCCCGACTCGAGGTTTTCCTGCCCGGCGGGAAACGGGCGCGGCAGCTCCGCGGGGCCGTCCTCGAAGACCGCGGCGCGGTCGCCGTCCACCCGCTCCACGCGGACGGATAGCTTCGCGGCCGACGGGAGCGCGAGGACCGCCCCCGGCCGCGGATCGAGGACCGTCCCGCGCGGATAGACGAGCTCGAGCGCGTCGAAGACGCCGCGCCGAGCGCCCGCCTTCGCCTCGAACACCCGGGCCTCGCGCGTCGCTCCCAGCCCGTGGATCGCCCGCGCCGCGTTCCGCGCGTCGTCGCCGTCCCCGTGAGCGAGGCCGGTGCCCGAGCCCGAGAGGGAGAGGAAGCCGTCCGGCGTCGCGATCACGACCTCGCCGCCTTCCTTAAGATCGAGGGTCATTCCGCCCGGCAGGAACTCGCCCGGCTCTATCGCCTCGGAACGTCCGGCCGCGGCCGCGCCGCCGCGCGCGGCAACGACGAGCCCTCCGGACGCCGGGATGCGCCGCGCGGAGTCGAACGCGCCGCTGCCGACGAGCAGGAGCCGGGCCCCGAGGATCAACGTCGCCACGGCCGCCACCGCGACCGCGAGCGCGACGCGGTTCCGCCGCCGCTCGACGCCGGGCTCCGCTTCCGCCCCGGGCGGCCCGGCTGCAAGGTGGTCGAGGAGCGCGCGGCACGACGCGCAGCCGGCCGCGTGCTCGTCGACGCGAAGCGCCTCCGCCGCGCCGAGGCGGTCCTCGTGCCGCGCCGCGAGATCCTCGGCGTCCGGACAGCCCTCGCGCCCCTCGAATCCGGCGCTTGACGGCGACCATCCCGCCGCGCGGAGCGCCGCGCGGAG